>Ga0114931_10000039_pt1 | contig 122396 bp, 88 predicted proteins | sample 2SBtaG_FD_89579 | JGI IMG/M metagenome (GOLD analysis project Ga0114931, IMG submission 89579) | Deep subsurface microbial communities from Kolumbo volcano to uncover new lineages of life (NeLLi) - 2SBTROV14_V59a metaG | ecosystem: Environmental > Aquatic > Marine > Volcanic | place: Kolumbo...
ATGCCGGAGGCGATCCTTGGCCGGCTTGTGCGGTGTTTCGGGCTTCGGGATGAAGATCTGGTCGTTGGCGGGCGGTATCACAATTTCAACGACTTTTTCGGCTTTCCCGATTTCGGAAAGGACCGCCTCAAGTATACGCCCTTGCCCCCGTTGCCGCACGCCGATCTGGCGGCCGCACCATCGATCCTGGCCGCGATGACCGCCCGCGATCACCTCCTCCATTTCCCCTATCAATCCTTCGGCGAGGTGGTGCGTTTTTTCCGGGAAGCCGCCCGGAATGACGCCGTGGAGGCAATATGGGTCTCCCTCTACCGTGTCGCCGACGATTCGGCCGTCACACAGGCTTTGATCGAGGCGGCACAGCGGGGCAAACGGGTGACGGCCTTTGTGGAGATAAAGGCGCGATTCGACGAAGCCTCGAACCTGCACTGGGCCGAGGAGATGAAGGCGGCGGGCGTGCGGGTGCTCTACAGTATGCCGGGCATCAAGGTGCACGCGAAGATCGCGCTCGTACGGCGGTGGGAAGGGGATACGCACCGCGACTACGCCTACCTCGGCACCGGCAATTTCAACGAGAAGACGGCGCGGCTCTATGCCGACCACGGCCTCCTGACGACAGACCCTCGGCTGACCCGAGAAGTGCGCACCGTCTTCGAATATCTCGAAGGTACGTGCCCGGCGCCGTCCTTCGATCATCTCCTCGTCGCGCCCTTCACGTTGCGCAAGGCTCTGTACGGGCGTATTGATCGGGAGATCGCGCACGCGCGCGCCGGCCGCGCGGCGGGCATGATCCTGAAAATGAACAGCCTGGAGGACCCGAAGATCATCGCCCGGCTCTATCGGGCGGCGCAGGCGGGGGTCCGCGTCCGGCTCATCGTGCGCGGCATCTGCTGCCTGATGCCCGGCGTGCCGGGGCTCAGCGAGACCATCACCGCCACGAGCATCGTCGACCGTTTCCTCGAGCACGCCCGCCTCTTTGTTTTCCACAACGACGGCGACGAGGAGTATTTTCTCGCCTCGGCCGACTGGATGCGCCGCAATTTGAGCCACCGCGTCGAGGTTGCCTTTCCCGTCTTCGATCCCGCCCTCCGCCAGGAACTTCGCACGATCCTCGACTTTCAGCTTGGCGACACTTCCCGGGCGCGGGTTCTCGATGCGAACCTGCGCAATGCGTACGTCGAACGCCGCTCCGGCGCGCCGGTCGTGCGGGCACAGATCGACACGTATCGCTTCCTTCGGGAAGGCGCAGACGGTTCAGGCAAGGCGCTTGAGCACGATGAGCGAGAGGTCGTCGTGGGGCGGGGCGTCGGCGGTGAAGGCATCGACGGTGGCGAGGATGCGGCGGCCCGCAGCCTCGGCCGTTAGCCCGCGGAGCGACGGAAGCAGGGCGTGGAGGCGGTCGTCGTCGAAGAAAACGCCGTAGGCGTCGCGTGCCTCGGTGACGCCGTCGGAATAGACGATCATGAGGTCACCGGGTGAAAGGTCCGTCTCTTGTTCGGCAAAGGGCGCGGCGCCGGTCAGGCCGAGGGCGATCCCGCCGCGCGGCAATTCGTCCACCCCGTCGCAGCGTACGATGATCGGTGGCATGTGCCCGGCGTTGAGGAGCGGCACTTTGCCTTCATTCGGCGTGAGTTCGAGGTAGGCGAGCGAGGCGAACCGGTTCCGCAGGCCGTCGCGGTGCATGATGGCATTGACGGCACCCCCGAGTTCGGCGAGCGAAGCCGCGCCCGGTGCGAGCGCCCGCAGGGTTGCCTGAAGTTTTGCCATGAGCAAAGCCGCCGGAAGGCCCTTCCCGGCAATGTCGCCGAGGGCCAGGCCGAGACGGCCATCGTCGAGTGGCAGATGGTCCACGAGGTCGCCGCCCACATCGTTGGCCGGACGGGTGAAAAGCCACGTCTCCCATCCCGGCACAGCCGGGGAATGGGCCGGCATAAGCGCCCTTTGCACGGCCCTGCCCGAGGCGAGTTCATCCTGCGCCAGCAGTTTGTCCTTGAGTTCGAGGAGGAGGGTCATCAACAAAATGATAAAGCCGAGAACGATCTGCCCCGTCGAGCCGGTGGCGCCGTTGAAAACGAGCATGAGGCTCACCGCGACCATGATCCGGCGGAGCGGTGTGAGCTTCAGAAACAGGCTTTTGAAGAGGTAAATGGTGGTGTTAATGCCACGTTTGATGCGCCCCATCGCCGAGAGCTCGTCGCGGGTGGCGTCATCGATATAGAAGTGATACGATTCCTCGATGTCGCGGCGGAGGGTGCGCTGAAGATCACCGCCGCGGACATCTTCCAAAAAAGCACGACCTCGTTTCTTTATCTCATACAGCGGATTGGCTTCCACCGGGTTGGGTTCCATCGTCTGTCTCCGTTGGCCTATCGTACGCCTTGTTTACCGGTGTTTGGGAAAAAGGTTGGTTTTGCCGGTTAGTTTGCGTCTGTGGCACGCAGCCGGTCAAGTAGATAGCGTACCTGCTGGTTTTTCGGGGCGAGTGTGCGAGCCCGTTTCAGATGCGTGAGGGCCGGCCGGACGGCTTTTCGGGCCTGATGAGAAAGGTAGCAGCGCGCCACGTCTTGGTTTTTATACAGGTAATTCTCGAAGCCGGGAACCGGCTGGAAAAGCGGATAGCTGCTTGCATAGCCTGCGAGCCGAAGCCCGCCTTCGAGGAGGACATACAAAACGATGGGCATGAGCCACATCGCGGCGAGGAAGAAGCGGCGTTTGGCCGGGGAGAGCGACGGCGCAGAACGGGCTTTGCGCACGATTACGGATGGAGTGAAGGTAGTATTGGGCGACGAGGCGCCCGGCATGCCGGGCAGCGACTGCAGGCACAAGATGTGACATCGGGGCATGGCGATCAATTGACCCGTGACTGAAGGAGCGGTACGAGGTCAATTTCCCCGATGAGGGCCGTCTCGACGTCAAATGTAGGATCCCGCAAGGCGTTCCCGGTGAGATCGTCCGTGAAGCTCGGGGTGACGCTTTCGACCGGTTCCAGCGAGTGGAGTATGGGAGCGAAGCCGAATGATGAAATATAAGGGGCGTTATTCTGGGTCTGGTAGGGTAGTGAAAATCGGCCAGTTTCTCCTGAAGGCCGGTTCCACACATTCAGCATTTGATTTGCCGCGGCCGGTATCCATTGACATTCGTTCTCGAAACTATAGCGGGACTTGAGAAAGAGGGCGCAGAGTGCTATTCTTCGTGTTCCCTGGTATTCGCCGATAAATTGATGTTATGGCTGAGTTTGAGGGGGCACGCAGTACTGATAGATTGTGGGACGTGCCACGTTATAGGCGCCAATACCTGTTTCAGAATTAAGCCGGTTCGATCATGTTTCACAGGCGGACGGGACACCGTACAAATTGCGTCCCGGAGCCGTGTCTTATGTGGAAACGAATCAGGTCCAAATTAATCAGAGGCAAAATTATGAAACGTGCGCTTCAACCCAGCGCCATCCTAATGGTCATGGCACTCCTGTCGGGGATTGGCCCCGCCACTGCTCAAATCGTCATCAATGAGGTCGATGCCGATACCCCTGGAACGGATACCGCCGAATTCGTCGAACTCTACGACGGTGGTGCAGGCAATACCGACCTCACCGGGCTCGTACTCGTCTTCTACAACGGCTCCGACGACGCCTCGTACAAAGCCTTCGACCTCGACGGCACGTCGACCGGCGCCGACGGCTTCTTCGTCCTCTGCGGCGATGCGGCCAATGTGGCCAACTGCGACCTCGACGTGAGCCCCAACACCAACCTCATTCAGAACGGTGCCGACGCCGTGGCCCTCTTCACCGGAGACGCCACCGATTTCCCCAATGATACGCCCGTCACGACCACCAACCTGCTCGACGCCGTGGTCTATGACACCGACGACGGCGACGATGCCGGTCTGCTCGTGCTCCTCAATGCCGCTCAGCCACAGGTCAACGAAAACGGCGGGGGCGACAAGGACAACGAAGCCAATGCGCGCGTCCCGGACGGCGGCACGGCGCGTAATACCGACACGTATCTTCAGCAGGCCCCCACGCCGGGCGCGACGAACGGAGGGAGCCTGGCTTTTACGCTCGTCATCAACGAGATCGACTACGATCAGCCCTCGACGGATACCGCCGAGTTTCTCGAACTCAAAAATACCGGGACCGCCCCGGTGGACCTCGGCGGCTATATCGTCGAACTCGTCAATGGCGCCGGCGGCGGGGCTACCGTATATCAGACGATCATCCTTCCCGCCGTGATGCTTGCCGCCGGCGATTACTATGTGATCTGTGAAGACGCCGCCACGGTGCCCGACTGCGATCTCGACGCCATCACATCCATTCAGAACGGTGCGCCCGACGCGGTGGGATTGCGCTTCGGTTCCACGCTCGTCGATGCGGTGAGCTATGAAGGCAACACCGGCGCGCCATACACCGAAGGGGCCGGCACCGGGCTCTCGGACTCCTCAACGGACGACTTTTTGGCCATCGCCCGCTTCCCGGACGGCGTCGATACGGACGTCAACAACGTGGACCTCAGCCGACGGTGCATCACGCCCGGCAAGGAGAACCTCGTCGATGCCACAAGCTGCGCCGACCCGGCGGCCGATCCGTGCCTCGATCCCGGCACCGTGCCGTTCTGGGACGGTGTGTTCGTCAGCAATGGCGATGGCACCGGGCTCATTTCGGTCGATGCGCCGGCGGGTTTCTCGGCCGTCGAACTCGGCGACCCGGTGACCAACCTGACGCTCACCGCCGTCACCGATCCGGGCGGATTAGCGACGTTCGTGGGTGTCGGCGCCGTCGACAGCGAGGGCAATCCGCGCCGGTACGAACTCGACTCCGGCCCCGCACCCGCGGCGGTCGATATGCACGTCACGGCGCCCCTCGTGGCTTCGTCGTTCTTCTTCGCCCATCTGACGGATGTGTGCCCGCGCACACTTCGCGTCGACCCGGATCTGTCGCTTTATGCGGGACTGAGCAGAGGTGCGACGGCGACCGTCTTTGCGCTCGAACCGAATTATCCCAACCCGTTCCGCTCGGCGACGACGATTCGCTTCTCGCTCCCGGAGGCTTCGGCTGTGAACATAACCGTGTACGACGTGCTCGGACGTGCCGTCGCGATGCCCGCGCATGGGGCGTATGAGGCAGGCCGTCATACGCTGACGTGGGACGGCCGCGATGCGTCGGGCGTGGCGTTGCCGGGCGGCGTGTACTTCTATCGCATCGAGGCGGGTTCCTTCACCCGGACGCGGCAGATGACGGTGGTGCGATGAGGGGGGTGTCCGAATGCATTCCGCTGACTATTCCGACCCATGGCCGGCTGCGTGTGCCCCGAGCCATGCGTCGCGCAGCGCCTGTATGGCCGGCGTGACTTCCCACCCGGCCGCCTCAAATGAGACGACCTCCATCGCCGGGTCCTCCGTCAGCGTCAGCGTTGCTTCCTTCTCGACGCCCCGCTGAATGAAACGGATTGGCGCCGTATCGCCGGGCTTGAGTACCGCGCGGAGGGCTTCCACATACGCCGCGCCTTCGATCGTCACGTCGCCAATTTGTGTGATGATGTCGTCGCGGTCGAGACCGGCGGAATAGAAGGGGCTGCCGAGGATCGGGCCGGCGTCTATCCGGGCGCCGTCGTCGTCATCGGTTACCGGGGCGCCGAGCCACACGTGCCCGGCGTTTGCCTTTTGGAGCATATAACCGGCCCTGGACAAGAGTGCCTCGTAATCGACGACATCGTGCCCCTCGATGTACCGCCGGAAGAAGTCGTCCGCAAAGTCCCGGTCGCCCGTCACCGCGCCGAGGACGTTCTTCAGGTCATCGAGCGTGTACGGGATCTCCGTTTTGCCGTGTTTGCGCCACATGGCCCGCATATAATCGTCGAGCGTGAGGCCGGGGAAGCGGGTGCGGAGCGTCAGGTCGAGCCCGAGGCCGATGACCTGCCCCCACGTATAGTATGAGATGAAGGTGTTCTGTTTGTTCTGACGGTCGATGGCTGAGGCCCGGTCAACGAAAGGCGCCTGCATGCTCATCTCGACGGCCGAGAAAAAATGCCGGCCCGGCGCGGTGAGGACGACGTTGAGCGAGCGGGTGAGATACGCTGCATACGCATCGTCGTCGGTGATGCCCGCCCGCCGCATCAGGAGGCCGGTATAATAGCTCGTGAACCCTTCGGCAAACCAGAGTTCACCCGACATATTGGCCTTTTCGAAATCGAACGGTTCGATGGAGCGGGGCCGAATGCGCTCGACGTTCCATTGGTGGAAGAATTCGTGTGCCACGGTCCCGAGATTGCGCAGCGCATCGGTAGCAAGGGGGAGTGTACTCACGAGAATGGTCGAATTGCGGTGTTCCATGCCGTCACCGTGAACGTAGGGGAGGTAGTCGGCGATGAAAGTATACGTGCCCGGCTCGTAGTCGGGCGTCTCGCCATACACGGCAATCTCCTCGGGCACCACCTTTCGGATCATGGCCGCATAGTCGTCCGCCTCCTTTTCGGTGCCGTCGTGGTGAAGGGCGAGGCGCATCGTATAGGTTTTGCCGTTCGAGGTCACATCCCACGTGCGCAGCGTGAAGGGGCTGATTTCGGTGGGGCTGTCCATAAAATAGTCGAGTGTGGGCGCGGTGAAAGTCTCCGGATCGCCCGTGGTCAGGAGCTGCGTGGCGATGCCCCATGCCGGATCGGGGCGGTGGAACGTGATGCGGATCGGTGCGGTCTCCATGCCGCGTACCCACATAAAGGTGGCTGGCATATTGAGGTGGGCGTGCGTGTTGTCGATGCCGGAATACGTGCCGTCGGCATAGTCGGCGAAGAGCGTATAGGTGACGAGGACGGTGCCGTTGTGGCCGGAAACATCCCATTCGCTCGGGCCCGGACGGGTGATGGAGAGCGGGTGTCCGTCGGCATCGGTGGCGCGTACGTTGTACACGTTCTTGGCGAATTCATGGAGCGCATAGCGGCCGGGAGAGGATCGGCTCATCAGCACTTCGAGGGGGCTGCTCGATGGGATGTCGGTGAAAGTGACGGTGATTTCCGCCTCGTGATGCACGTTGTTTGGAAAGGAAACATCGTAAGTCACCGACTGCGCGTGCGCGGCAATAGCAAACAGACAAGCGAGGATGAATGTGAGACCGGGACGAATGAGGCGCATATTGTTGTCAATGATGAAGTGATAAATAAAGAGATGCCCAAAGGTACTATGGAGCGCCCAGACCTGCCAGCGGAGGCGTCGAAAGAGAATCCACGTACTGCGCGCGACGATTATTTGACAAAATAAAACGGCCCGCGATGTGCGCGGAATGCGACATGCGGGCCTTTATTCGTGTGGGCGGTACTGGATTCGAACCAGTGACCTCCTGCTTGTAAGGCAGGCGCTCTAACCAACTGAGCTAACCGCCCAACCCCATTATGGATTTCAGATCCGCGAAAAGTGTTGAGTGCGGCGGGCTCCCCTCCAAATCCAGCATCAAAAATCCAATATCGAAAGAGCGGGAAACGGGACTCGAACCCGCGACCCTCAGCTTGGGAAGCTGATGCTCTACCAACTGAGCTATTCCCGCGAAGAACACGCATTTTACATCCGGATTGTATGAATGTCAATATGGCCCAATTGATATTTCCGTGCAGTTCCGTATCTTGGCCGGCCTTTACCTGAAATCAATATGAAGCATGGTGTGGGACAGAAACCTGTACTCCCCATTGCGGTTTGATCGTCTTCATTTTATAAAATAAACGCGTTGAGGTTGAGATGAAACGCACCTACCAGCCGAGCCGTCGCAAGCGGGCCAATAAGCATGGTTTCCGGTCTCGCATGTCGTCCAAAAATGGGCGTGCCGTGCTGGCCCGCCGCCGTGCTAAAGGGCGCAAAGTTCTGTCGGTGACCGACACGCGTAGCGGCAAATAAAGCCGGTGTCCTCGCCTGAGAGACGCTCGTTCCCACGGGCCATGCGTTTGAAACGCAAGCGGCTCATCCGCCAGCTTTTCAATCGGAACCGGTCCGACGTGCATTCAGTGGTGGCCGGGGGAGTCCGTATCCTCTATCGCGTGGTTGCGGGAAATAAGGTCGGGGTAGACATACCAATAAAGGTGGGCTTTGCCGTCGGGCGGCGTACCGGTAACGCGGTGTCCCGAAACCGGCTGAAGCGAATCATGCGAGAAGTCTATCGCGCACACCAAGAGGGTCTGATAGACCTCTTTTCACGTCGGGACGATGTGCTGACGATAATGATCGTCGTCAGGGGCGATCCGAATGAAGCCCGGAAACGGATGGCCCGGGATCTACCGGTTGCCCTCGCGCGTCTGACCGAACGCTTAAGGGCACCGTCACACCCATGAAACTTCAATGACTGCGGAACAGCCCCATCGACCTCTCGTATGCCCGGCCTCAGATTGGCATTATCTGTGTTATTCTAATGGACTTACGGGCTATTTCTGCGGGTCAAACCACCCCTTGAGACCCTGTCTTCTTTTCTTTATTCGGAGTATCGACTGTGGATCGTAACGTCGTCATTGCGACAGTTCTCATCGCCCTCATCATGATCGTGTGGCTCACGTGGCTCCCGACCACACCCCCACCCCCCGCACCCCCCAACGCTGATACGACGGCGGTCGAGCCGCTCACGGAGCGCGAAGCGCCTAAGGCGGTACCGGTGATTCAGGTGGCTCCCTCAGCTATGGATTCTTCTCTCGTTGGGGCCACCGAAGGGGAAGAACGGTTCATCACGGTGGACACTGATCTGTACCGAGCCCGCTTGTCGACGAAGGGCGCCACCCTTGTCTCCTTCACGCTGAAAGATTACCACATCGCCGACACCGAGATCCCCGTGCAATTGGTCGATACGACCCGCGGCGGTGCCCTTTCGGTCGTTTTCACTACGCCCAACAGCCGCAATGTCGACTCTCGTAATTTCTACTACGACACGGACTTCTCGGGTGACCACCTTGATGTGAACGGCGGGCCGGCGACCCTGACATTCACCGCCCATCTCGGTGGCGGCGCCATCAAGCAGGTCTATACATTCACGCCCGGTACGTACGAAGTGGGGCTGAGCCTGAAGCATGAGAATGCCGATTCCTTCGAGACGGGGCAGGGCTACGACCTGGCATGGAATGGCGGCGTGCCGTTCTCGGAGGCCAATATCGAACAGGAGGCGCGGCGTTCCGGTTCTTTTGTGCGGAGCGGCGGCGAAGTCGAGACGGTGGATCTCCATTCCGACAGCCTCGAGACACAGGCCTATCACGGCTCGGTGGACTGGATTGCGGTGAAGAACACGTATTTCACGGCGGTGGTGATTCCGTCCGGGAAAGCACGGGGCGCCCGGTTGGACGGGATCCGGCACGGCGTCGTCGGGAAGCCCTCGCTCCGGGAAGATTATACGGCGAGCCTCGAAATGCCGCCACCGTCGGCCGAGGCAGATGTGTTTCGGATGTATCTTGGCCCGATGGAGTACAAGCGCCTCGCCGCGTATGATCTCCATCTTTTTGATACGGTTGATTTCGGGTGGGACTTCTTCGAGATCGTCACGCGGCCGCTGGCCAAATTTGTCTTTATCCCGGCCTTCGACATTCTGGGGCGCTTTATGCCGAATTTCGGCATCGTCATCATCATCATGGCGTTCCTGATAAAGCTGCTTGTATACCCGCTGACGAAGTCTTCGTACAAGAGTATGGCACGCATGCGGGAGCTTCAGCCGAAGATGGAAGCCATCAAGGAGAAATACGGCGACGACCCGAAGAAGCAGCAGGCGGCGATGATGAAGATGTACAAGGAGACGGGCGTCAATCCGGTCGGCGGATGCTTGCCGATGGTGCTCCAATACCCCGTCATCATCGCGCTCTGGCAGTTCTTGCCACAGGCCATCGAAATTCGGCAACAGGGCTTCCTCTGGGCCTCTGACCTCTCGGCGCCGGATGTCATCCTCCATCTGCCGTTTACCATCCCGCTATACGGCAATTTCGTGGCCGGCTTCACGCTGCTCATGGGCCTCTCGATGATCGTTCAGATGCGCATTCAAATGACGCCATCGACGTCTAATGCGCAGGCGAAAATCTTTACGTATGTCATGCCGATCATGATTTTCGGCATCTTCAACAAGTTTGCCTCGGGCCTGAGCCTGTATTATCTCTGCTATAATGTGCTGACGGCCGTACAGCAGAAGTTCATCAACAAGTCCATCCACGAGAAGGCGGCGGCGGAAGCGGAGGCCGGTGGCTCGAAGGGGGGCAAAGGTGGTGCACGTCGGAATGGGCAGGCCGGGTCGAAGAAAGGCAAGGGCAAAAAGAAAATACGCTCATAATGCTTCGCCGGATCGGCCATAAACCGTACGCCCGCCATGCAAGGTGAGGATACCATTGCCGCCCCAGCCACGGCGCGGGGTACGGCGGCGCTCGCCATCATTCGCGTCTCGGGTCCGGCAGCCATCGCCACGGTGGCGTCCTGTTTCCGCGGGCATGATCTCCAAACGGTGGCCTCGCATACGGCCCATTTCGGCTATATACTGACTGCCGACGGAATTGAGATCGATCAGGTAATTGTCACTGTATTCCACGGCCCCCACTCGGCGACAGGAGAAGACGTGGTCGAAATCTCGTGTCATGGTGGCGATTTCGCAGCCCCGCTTATCCTGCGGCGCGTTCTCGCTGCCGGCGCACGCATGGCCGACCCCGGTGAGTTCACAAAGCGTGCCTTTCTCAACGGCAAGATGGATCTGGCACAGGCCGAGGCCGTGGCAGATCTGATCCATGCCACCTCCTCGATGGCGCATCGGGTCTCGCTCGCACACCTTCAGGGGCGTTATTCGGACCGCCTCAGCCGCCTCCGGGAGGAACTCCTCGAACTGTGTGCCCTGGTGGAACTGGAACTTGATTTCTCGGAAGAGGATGTCGAGTTCGCCGACCGACCCCGGCTCGACCGGCTCCTCGACGAGAGCCACGGGCTCCTTTCCGATCTGCTCGATTCCTATCAAATCGGTGCGGTGATTCGCGACGGCGTCCGGGTGGTGATCGGAGGGCGGCCCAATGCCGGCAAGTCGACGCTGCTTAATGCCCTCGTCGGGCGGGAGCGTGCCATCGTCAGCGCCACGCCGGGCACCACGCGCGACGCCATCGAGGCCGAGGCGGAGATCCGGGGACTGCGGTTCCGGTTCGTGGATACCGCCGGCCTCCGCGAGGCCCGCGACGCCATCGAAGCCGAGGGGGTGCGCCGCGCCCATCGGTCCATCGAACAGAGCGATGTGCTCGTCTATGTATATGACCTCGCGGGCGCCCTCGACACGGAGGAACAGGCATTCATCCGGACGGCTGCCGAGACGATGCCGGTGGTACTTGTCGGCAACAAGTCCGACCTCGTGGGCGATGTGCCTTCCGCCCCATTGGCAGACGTCGCCTTTTTCCCCCTCTCGGCCCGGCAGGCCATGGCCGACGCCGAGATGCTCGGTCCGCTGCTCTCCGTGCTTCACGATACGGTGGCCGCCGGGTTGAGTGTGTCCGATGCGTCGCCCGTGGTGATGAATCAGCGGCACCGGGCCCACCTCGATGCCGCCCGCGGTGCATTGCACAGGGCTCACCACGCCCTGCACTCCGGGGCCACCGGCGATGCCCTCGCCCTCGACCTCCGCGTGGCGCTCCACGAACTCGGGGCCATCACCGGCGCCATCACCAACGAGGACGTGCTCGCGGAAATATTCTCTCGGTTCTGTATCGGGAAGTGAACTCAGCGGAGCGTCGTGAGCCGTTCTCTCAGATCGCGTGGGGCCTCGAAGGCGAAGGCGCGACCTCGTTTCCGGTGGATAAGGAGCGCTCTTTCTACCAGATCCAATAAATCCGTACGAGCCGTTTGATACGTCACTTTGTGACTCCGGCGGTGAGAGGCATAGGTATAGTGCATACCCGGATGACGCAGTGCATGGCCGAGCAAGGCGATTTGCCGGTGGTTCAGATCAATGGATTGATGGAGCAGAGTTGTCGTCTGCCGCGTTTCTTCCATCTTTCGCCCCAGATAGGACTTCAGTTCGTCAATGGCCCGGCACAAGACCCGCAATTGCGACAATACGAAGTAGGTGAGATCGTTTTCGTCGGTTTCGGTATAGAGAAAGGACCGCCCATACCGGGCTGGTGCTTTGCGCAGTATGCTTGAGATGGAGACGTATTCGAACAGCCAAAAACCCTGCGACAGCATCGACCAATAGAAAAGTGCCCGTGCCGTTCGCCCGTTGCCGTCGACGAACGGATGGTCATAGGCGAGCCAGAAGTGTAGGATGATGGCCCTTAAAACCGGATGGAGAAAGGCCCCATCAATGCCTTCGTTGGCGAACCGGCACATGGCCGCCATACGTGCCGGGATCTCCAGTGCATGCGGTGGGCAATGAAGGAGTTCATTGTTTGCGTTGTCATAGACCCCAATGCCGTCGTCCGGCTTCCTCAGATAATTCTCCGCCGGTATCAGCGTGCCTTCGGTGATGGCGCGATGCAACCCGATGATGAGTGCCGGCGTGAGCGGTTCAGCCTTCACCTCGCCGATGTGTTGCATCGCAAGGTAATTATTGAGGATCATGCGTTCACTTCGGTTGATGGGAGTTCGACCAGAGCGAATCATGTCTCGGGCTACTTCGCGCGTGGATATGGCCCCTTCCAGTTGACTGGAGGTGATCGCTTCTTCGATGAGGGAATTGATTACATACCGATCCCTGGTCTGCGGGTTGGTGACGGGTTCCGGTAATAGAATCTGACCGGCGGCATACCGATCGATTTGAGGGAGCATCTCCAGCAGCATTTCCGGCATCGTGTAATGAAACGGCTTCCCAGTCTTGTCATTGAGAGGCAGGGTTCGTCTCGTCGCGCGGCGCGCCATCTTAACCGCGAGCCACCATTCTTCCGTCGTCAGTTCCGGGGGCGGTTGAATGCGTCGCAACGTATCCCAGTGCCTATATTGTCCCCCGGGAGCGGGTCCAATCCCTGATGACACCAATTCAATTAACCGATTCCTATCGAACTGTTGAATCAGATGGTCCCAATCGGGGGGACGTTGCGGTTTTTTCATCCGTGGGCTCCTCGTTTGTGAAAATACTAATTTACTACTAATAACTTTAAAATTAGTAATTACACATATCATCAACATATGATCGTCAGGAACGTTCCTCGTTGAAAAACATAGACCTGCCCGACTCTGAGTAAAGGACATTGGGTATGCCGGCGGATTATCTCACATACGACATCATCGTGGTCGGTGGGGGGCACGCGGGGGCCGAGGCCGCTGCTGCCGCCGCACGCATGGGCGCCCGTACGCTCCTCATCACGATGAACCTTGAAGCCATCGGCAAGATGTCGTGCAATCCGGCGATCGGGGGCATCGGCAAGGGGCAAATCGTCCGGGAAATTGATGCGATCGGCGGGTTGATGGGGCGCGTCACGGACGAGGCGGGGCTCCAGTTTCGGATGCTCAACCGCCGGAAGGGCCCGGCCGTATGGAGCCCCCGCGCCCAGTGCGACCGAATGCACTATGCCGCCACCGTTCGCCGCGAGCTGGAGGCGATCCCCTGCCTCTTCATGCGAGCCGACATGGTGACGGAGGTCCTTGTGGAGCACGACGGCATCACGGGTGTCCGCACGCAACTCGGCCGGACACTTCATGCCCGCGCCGTCATCCTCACCAGTGGGACCTTCATGAACGGGGTCATCCACATCGGCGAGCGCCAATATGGTGGCGGAAGGATGGGTGAACGGGCCTCGACGGGGCTCACGGCTTGCCTCGAAGACCTCGGCTTCGAGAGCGACCGGCTGAAGACCGGCACGCCCCCCCGCATCGACGGGCGGACGATCGACTATGCCCGGCTTGAAGAGCAACCCGGCGACCCTGACCCGACGGCCTTCTCTTTCATGACCGACGCCCTGACCGGTGAAGAGCGGAGTTGCTGGCTCACGTATACCAATCCGGATGTCCACGAAACCCTTCGTACCGGATTCGACCGCAGCCCGATGTTCATCGGGCGGATTCAGGGGCGCGGCCCCCGGTATTGCCCATCGATCGAGGACAAAATCGACCGGTTCGCCAGAAAAACACAGCATCAACTTTTCCTCGAACCGGAGGGTTGGCACACCGACGAGGTTTATGTCAACGGCTTCTCGACAAGCCTGCCGGAGGAGGTGCAATTTGAAGCGCTCCGTAAGGTGCCGGGGCTCGAAAACGTGCATATGCTCCGGCCCGGATACGCCATCGAATACGATTATTTTCCGCCGCATCAGGTGCGGTACAGTCTGGAAACGAAGCGGGTGGAAAAGCTCTTCTTCGCCGGTCAGATCAACGGCACCACCGGCTATGAGGAGGCGGCGGCACAGGGGCTGATGGCCGGGATCAATGCCGTACAGCGCATCCGGGGCGAAGCGCCGCTCGTGCTCAAACGCTCGGAAGCCTATATCGGCGTCCTCATCGACGATCTCGTGGCCAAAGGCACCGACGAGCCATACCGGATGTTCACCTCGCGAGCCGAACACCGGCTCTTGCTTCGGCAGGACAATGCGGACGTGCGTCTGACCGACATTGGGTATCGGCTTGGTCTGGCCTCGGAGGACCGGTTTGATCGGCTGAAGGCCAAGACGCGGGCCCTCGACGCCACCCGGCAGGCGGTGGCCGCCACGGCCGTGAAGCCGGCGCAGGTGAACGGGTATCTCGAAGCCGTCGGCACCAGCCCACTGGCGCGTCCGGAACGCATCAACCGGCTCGCACTCCGCCCCGAAGTCGACCTCGGCGACCTCCTCCGAAATGCGGGCATCTTCGACGCGATCGTCACACCGGCACCCGGCATGGACCGCATTGAATCACTGGTTGAAATTGAATTGAAATACGCGGGATATCTTCAGCGAGAAAAGGCGATGGTCGAGGATATGGTTCGACTCGAATCGATAGTAATTCCTGATTATGTAGATTACAATAGCATATCGAATATAACGATGGAAGCACGGGAGAAGTTGACACGTAACCGGCCCGATAATCTGGGGCAGGCCTCCCGGATCAGCGGGGTGAGTCCGGCCGATATTTCGGTTCTCATGGTGCTTCTGAATAAGGGAGTCCGACAAACACGACCGTTGGATACCGTGTCGGAAGGGTCTGATTTCTCCAAAAAATAGATCATCTGGCCTCTTCGGTATAATGAACAGCACGATAGCCTTCACGGCTGCGCCGGCATCATGGTCGGCGTGGCGTATCTGTGAAAAATAAATAATCAAATATGTCATCTGTGATTCAGTCACTGTCGGCCGATCAGCGAGAATTGATTTCGGCATTCGAAGTGCTATTGCGGGAAGTAAATAAGAAGCTAAATCTGATTTCTCGCGGCACGGAATCGCATATAGCGGAGCGGCATATATTGCATTCACTGGCACTGTCGTGGCGAGACTTTCCAGCGGGAAGTGAGGTGATCGATTGGGGCACCGGGGGCGGGCTCCCGCTGATTCCGCTCGCCATCTGTTTCCCCGGGGTCGTGTTTCACGGCGTGGATTCGCTGGGCAAGAAAATACAGGCGGTGCGCCTGATGGCGCGGCGACTCGGACTCTCGAATGTGCATCTCTGGCACAGCCGCGCCGAGGCCTGGCCCGGGCAGGCGCAGTACTCGGTGTCACGGGCCACTGCGCCTCTCACGGACCTGTGGCACTGGCATCGGCACAGCTTTCGGCCCCCTGAGACAACGCCCGACGGAGCATGGCAGCCGGGACTGATCTGTCTGAAAGGGGGGGACCTGTCTGCGGAGGTGGCCGCCCTCAAACGCGCCGACCCAGAGGTCGCGGTGCGGCAATTCCCGCTTCGGGAACTGATGGGGTCGGCGTTCTTCGAAGCTAAATATATCGTGGAAGTCCGGCCGGCCATCTCATGATCTGAAAATGAGGGCCGCCGTCGGGTTGATGCACATATATCCTGTGTCGTATTTTTTTTGTTTCATGTTTAATTGTGCGGCAATAGCACATATATACTCATCTGCGAACCAGGGGGACCGATGAGCAACGACGAACGACGGGTCAACCGGACCGAGCGCCTTTTTGCCGCGATTCTGCTTTTACAGAACCGGCCCAATATGAGCTCGCGGGACCTCGCCGAGCATTTCGGCGTGAGCCGTCGCACCATCTTCCGGGATCTGCGGGCCCTGAGCGATTCGGGCGTGCCGTTGACCTATGCCGAGGGCGGCGGCTATGAGATCCTCGAAGGCTATCAGTTGCCCCCCCTCATGCTGACGGCCCGCGAGGCCGCGACCTTGCTTACCGGCACCGCCTTCATGCGGCTTCAGTCCGATGCCTCGCTCCGGCAGGATGCCGGACAGGTGGGGCTGAAGATTCTCTCCGTACTGCCGCACGAGGTGCGCGAGTATATCGACCGGCTTCAGGAACGCACCGTGCTCGACCCGTACTGGCTCCATGCCGTGCAGTCGGAAGAAGAGGAGGAGGGGCGGTGGTACCGGCTCAGCGAAGCCGTGGCCCGGCAACGGTCCGTCATCATGGAATACTACGTGGAAAGCCGCGACGAACTGACGCGACGAACGGTCGATCCGCTGGGGCTGGTCTATTATACGGACCACTGGAACCTGATCGCCTTCGACCACCTCCGCGAGGACATTCGCAACTTTCGCCTCGATCGCATCCGGACCATGCACGTCCTGATGGACCGGTTCGACGTGCCACCCGGCTTCGATCTGGCCGGCCACCTCGAAGAGCGCGGGGCGCGGACGGTGCACCAACGCATCAGGCTGTGGTTCTCGCGCCGTGCCTTTCAGCGTGCGCGGCCGGCCATCCCCGCCAAGATCGAGGAGGAGCGAGGGCAGGACGACGGGTGGGAAGTCACTTTTTATTTTGAGAATCTAAATTACGTGGCGGGATGGCTTCTACGATTTGGCGAAGATGCCGCCGTCGTCGAGCCGGATGCACTCCGACAGGTCGTGTGCGACAAGATCCGGGCGATGGCCGCGCAATATGAGCCGGCGACGATGCACTGAAACGGGAGCGGCTTTCTCGTCGCATGAGCGCGCGACTGTGGCGCGCGCGTCCGTTTTCGATTACAGACCCGCATAAGGCGGGGATCGGAGGATACAGCCCCTTTTACTGTGTCCATTTATGAGACACTTTTCCGCGCGAGGAAGGGGGCAGAGGGCGTGCCGGACGCGGCCGTTGTTTCGAGCATGAGATGCTGCATGACCCTTTCGGCCGCGGCGAGATCAGGAACGGACTGCACGATGGCCCGGAGTTTTTTGCTTTTGATTCTTTGAGGACGTATCGGTTCTCGAGCCCGCCAAGCCGCTCGAGCAGTGGGTGAAAAAGCCGGTCGAAAAAATAGGGGTCCTTTTCGAGGGATGGAATCTCGAGAAAGAGGAGCTGATTTTTGAAGACGACCTTGGGAAGGCGGAGTCGTTCGGCGAGGTGCTTGATGTGGAGGGCGAGGAGCAGGTTGCCGACCTCGTCGGGAATTGCACCAAAGCGATCTTCCATTTCTTCCCGGATCGCGGCCAGCGTCTCCTCGTCGGGCGCCTCACTGATGCGCCGGTACAGGTTGAGACGTTCCACGTTGTTCGAGAGGTAATCGGCCGGAATGAATGCGTCTTCCTCGACGTCGATGGTGGTATCGGCAGGCGGGGGAAGGGCGGGCGTGTCGAAGACGTGGCTGAATTCGTCCGACCGCAATTCCTGTACGGTCTCGTCGAGGATTTTGTGATAGGTCTCATACCCCACATCTTCGATGAAGCCACTCTGCTCGGCCCCCAGCAGGCTGCCCGCCCCGCGAATATCGAGATCTCGCATGGCGATGTTGAAGCCGCTGCCAAGGTCGCTGAACTCTTCGATGGCCTGAAGCCGCTGCCGGGCCTCGCGCGTGAGGCCATGGATCGAGGGGACGAGCAAATAACAAAATGCCTTCCGATCGGCCCGCCCGACGCGCCCGCGCAGCTGGTGCAATTCCGCCAGCCCGAAGCGGTTGGCGTGGTTGATCAGGATGGTATTGGCATTCGAGATATCCAGCCCATTTTCGATAATATTGGTGCTCACCAGCACATCGAATTTGTGATCGATAAACGCCGCCATGACGCGTTCGAGTTCAGCCCCTTTCATCTGGCCGTGCGCAAACCGCATGCGTATGTCGGGCAGAAGGGCACGAAGCATTTCTGTGACTTCCTCGATACTCTGTACCCGGTTGTGGATGAAGAAGACCTGTCCGCCCCGGCTCGTCTCGTGGAGGATGGCATCGCGGATGGTGTCTTTATCGAAAGTGTGAATTTCGGTGATGATGGGCTGTCGGTTGGGGGGGGCGGTGGCGATGATCGAGAGGTCGCGGGCGTCGAGCAGTGAGAACTGCAACGTTCGCGGGATCGGGGTGGCCGTGAGCGTCAGCGTATCAACCTCGGCGCGCATCTGACGGAGCCGCTCTTTCACCGAGACCCCGAACCGCTGTTCTTCATCGACGACAAGGAGCCCCATGTCTTTGAACACGACGTCTTTTGAAATGAGTCGATGGGTTCCGATCAAAATATCGATTTCGCCCTTTTTCAGGCGTTCGAGGACCACTTTCTGGTCCTTATTCGACCGGAAACGCGAAAGCACGTCGATGTTGACGGGGAAGGGGGCCAGCCGTTTTTGAAACGTATGAAAGTGCTGTGTGGCGAGAATGGTCGTCGGCACCAGAATGGCGACCTGCCGCCCGTCTTGTACCGCCTTGAAGGCCGCCCGCACCGCTACCTCCGTCTTCCCGAAACCCACGTCGCCACAGACGAGACGGTCCATCGGGACGGCTTCCTCCATGTCCCGCTTGACGGCTTCGGCGGCTGAACCCTGGTCCGGTGTGTCCTCGAACTGAAACGAAGCCTCCAATTCCCGCTGCCAGACGCTGTCGGGGGAGAAGGCGGAACCGGCGGAGGCTTTCCGCCGCGCATAGAGCCGGATGAGATCCCGGGCGATGTCTTTGACGCGCCGCTTCGTGCGTGCTTTCGTGCGCTCCCACTGGCCGGAGCCGAGTTTGGTCAGGCGTGGCTGATGCCCTTCTTTGCCCGTGTACTTGTGCAGTTTGTACAGGGCATTCACATTGACGAAGAGGACGTCGTTCTCTCGGAACAGCAGGCGCACCGCCTCCTGTCGCTTCCCGCGCACCTTGATGTGTTCGAGTCCGGCGAACTTACCGATGCCGTAATCGACGTGGACCACGAAGTCGCCCGGCGTGAGGTTGCGCAGTTCCCTCAGGCTGATACCGCCGAGTCGTTTCTTCTGCTTTCGCGCCGTCGGGCGGTGATAGCGATTGAAGATCTGGTGGTCGGTATACACCGCCAGGCCGAGCGCCGGGAGTTCGAAGCCCTGGTGCAACGAATCGATCTGGAGAGAGACCTTGTCTGCCGCGATTTCGTTTTCGAGCAATTCCCGGAGGCGTCTTTCTTGCCCGCCGCTATCGCACAGGATGACGGTCTGCATACTCTCAGCGAGGTTGTTGTCGAGGCGTTTCCGAAGCAGCGCGAGGTTGCCGTTGAGGTCGGGCTGAGGGCGTCCGTCGAACGGAAGGGTGGCGCCGTTGGCGCCGCCGGGGAAGGTGCCGAAGCACAGTTGCCGGTGGGCGCCGAGCCCACGGGCAAAGTCGTTTCGATGGAGGTAGCGCTCTTCCGGTGCGCGTGCGCCGGCCTGCTGCTCTTCCGGCAGGGCCTCGTAGACCTTCTCGATCTGTTTGAAATGCACCTCACACGCTTCGAGAAGGTGGGCCTCGTCGAACGTGGCGATGACGGTATCAGCCGGGAGGTAGTCGAAGAGTGCGGAGAAGGAAGTGGCGGTCTGTTCCAGATTGGGGACGATCCGGGTGGCGGTGAGGCGGCTCACGGAGCGCTGAGAATCCACCTCGAACTCGCGGATAGAGTCCACTTCGTCTCCGAAGAACTCGATGCGGATCGGGTAGTCGCCGGAAAAGGGGAAGACGTCGACCAGGCCGCCGCGGAGGGTCATCTCACCCGGCTGCTCAACGAACTCGACGCGGTCGAATCCGTGTTCGGCAAGTTGTTCGACGAGCGTAGTCGGCGCTATAGACTGCCCGATGGCGATGGTGAGGGTCTCGTTGCGCGTCGCTTCCGGCGAAGGCACGTTCTCGATGAGTGCCGCCACGCTCGTCACGACGAGGCCGGAAAACCCGGCCATGATTTGATGCAAAAGATCGGCTCGCTGGATGAGTGTGGCCGGCCCGAGCATCTGTTCAGTGTCGTACGGCTTCTCGCCGGTGGCGGGGAAAAGGGCGATGCCGTCCGGCCGCCCGTTGATTTGCTGGAGGTCGCTATAGAGGTAGGCTGCGTCTTCCGCACGTTCGAGCACACAGAGCGCAAGGGGGGATGCTTCGTCGATGAGTGGGTGCATCAGAAAGGCCGGCAGCGAGCCCGGCGTCCCTTTGAGGTAGATCCGCTCGGTTGGTTTGGCTTCCTGGCACCAGTTTGTCAGACAAATACTCGATGGGGAGGCGATGATGCGTTGGGTGAGGGCGTGGAGCGGCAATGTCGGAGCGGTTTGGGAAAGGAAGCAAGCACGAAAGGCCGTAACCCGTCGGCAGGGCTACGGCGCAATGCGCCTGAAACGTTGCGGTTGGGGGGAGGTTCTGTGTCGCGTTTCACGTGAAACGCGGAAGACGGCTGCGACGCGGGGCAAAGGCGGATTGGGCGAAGTGTTTCATGTGAAACACCGGCGTCGCTACCCCTCCGGCGCGAATTCGATGCCCTCGATGGCCGGGCGCACAAACCCGCTCGCCGCCGCCAATCGGCGCGCCGCCTCCTCCTTCGAGACCGCCGCGAGGGCCATCACGAGCGCTGTCTTCACATGGTGATCAGCCTCGGCGAGTGCATTCCCCGCTGCCTTATAGTCGAGGCCGGTCACCATCATGATCGTGCGCTTGGCACGCTCGACCAGCTTTTGGCTCGTCATCTGAAGGTCGATCATCATGTTCTCGTACACCTTCCCGAGCTGAATCATAGAAGCCGTGGTGATCATGTTGAGAACCAACTTTTGGGCAGTGCCGCTCTTCATCCGCGTCGAGCCCATCAACACCTCCGGTCCGACGACCGGGCAAATCGCCACGTCGACGTCGAGCGGAAACTCCGCGCGCGGGGTGCACGTGACGAACAGCGTTTTGCACCCGAGCCGACGGGCATGTTCTACGGCGCCGACGACGTACGGCGTGCGCCGGCTCGCGGCAATGCCACAGACAACATCCTTTATCGTTGGGGTCAGCGTGTCAAGGTCCCGGGCGCCATCTTCTTCCCGGTCTTCGGCGCCTTCCTGTGAGCGGAAGACGGCTTCCCGACCACCGGCGATGAGGCCCCGCACCATCTCCGGGGCGGTGCCGAACGTCGGAGGGCACTCGGTAGCATCGAGAATGCCGAGGCGACCGCTCGTCCCAGCGCCGACATAGACGAGCCGCCCGCCCCGGCGCAACACGCCACGACGAGGTCCACCGCCTGTTCGATATACGGGATCTCACGGCGGACGGCCACGGGAACGAGGTGATCCTCGGTATTGATCAGTGTGAGAATGTCCCGCACGGAGGCCGTGTCGACTCGGCTGGAGTGGGGGTTGCGTTGCTCCGTGGCAAGGCGATTGAGTTGGTCGAAAAGACGGGTGGACATAGAGATCAGGCGGGGTGGAAAGGGCATCTGCGACGTACGAGGAGCAAGGTAAAGAAGGGACTTGCCAGAAGTGCGGAAAGCAGAAGAAAAAGCGCAGGCGCAGACTTATGCGGGGAGAGCGGGACCGGACTTATATTGCAGTAGAGGACCGGGCCGGTCCAGATAAACAGGCTGGCCTCCGCCTTGCCGGCCTGTGCGAGGAAGGCCGTGCGGGCCTTTTGAAGTGCAACATCCTTGGGCAGCCCATCACGAAGAATTCGATAGAAAAGCGTCATGAAGCGGGCCGTGGCCGCATCGTCGGAGAGCCAGAACGTGGCCAGCGAACAGGGGATGCTCATCTCTTGAAAGGCATATTGCAATCCGGCCATGCGCTCACCCGGGCGCAACGTGCCAAGGGTGGTATTGCACCCACTGAGCGTTACGAGATTACTCGCAAGTCGCCGTCGCTCCAATTCATAAAAGTAGATGACGCCGTCATCCCGTTGCGCGATGCCGGGGGGAGAGTACGAACGCACTAAAAAGCGGGGCCTACGGGTTTATGAAAGCATGGGTGACGAGGTGCGAAATCTTGGGCTTCGGACGCGTGGCCAAAAAGGCCGCCTCGGACGCTTCCGCATCGAGCCTGACTTCACTTTTCCGAAACAAATGGCGAATACTGTTAAGTTCGGTCTGGACCCGGGGGAGGTCCGAGAGGTTGCACGGGATCAAGGAGGCGCGTCCGTGACTCAGTCAATGCTTAGGGTAGGCTATGTTAACGCGCCCGTTAGGAGAGTCATATCGTTGAGCAGGCTCCGAAGTACGTAGAGGTCGGCAAGATGCCGGGCCCGGGCTCGTTCCAGAATTTGGAAGGCACCCCGGATGCGCTGTTGACCGGCGAGAATACGCAGGAGTCCCCGATACGGCGCCTGCCAGTAGCTGAATGCAGACACCGTCCAGTCGAAACCCCCAGCGTCCAACGATTTCACTCGGTCGCATCGATGGCCCTTTAAAAATATCGTTCGGAGAGATTGGGTTTCATTCAGAGCCTATAGAGCAAGCCCGAATCTGGAAAAAAAACTGCGGGGATATTCCGCGTTTCCGTAACCATGGGCCAATGCGATGACCGCTTCCAGCACGCTTTTGGCTTCGTTGTCGTGCGTGGCCATTATTGCCAGCGACGACAATTTTGACACGATGAGCAGTTTTAGCGATGGGTTCCGATCTTTTTCGCAATGTGCCCAGCTTCGTCGATGTGCATCGGGTCGGGGGTGCCGAGTAGACCGCACGTTTCCGACAGTAACGTGAGCGCCCACGCTTGGGTACAAAGGCTTTCGCATTGCATGGTCTGGCCTACTGCCAACATCGGAGACGAGGACGGGAAGACAGGGACGGAAAAATTACCTTGTGACGACTACCACTCGGATTGGCCTGATCGCTGAATCAGTATATGATTGCGATTCGGTAGCTAGGGGATAGCCAAAGGACGGAATATCTACCTCGAGAGCTCGAAAGAACGAATCTTGTCGCCTGGCGTACGCAGACGCATCCGTTTGACCGACTCTTGCCACCATGATCCTGCTAGATGTTCGACTGTTGTCTTTTCGTGCCCATGCCGTGAGTGAATTTGCATTTGGTCCGAAAGTCAATTTGTTGGTAGGCCCAAACGGCTCGGGAAAGACGAACGTCTTGGAGGCAATACATTATCTTTGCCTTTCAAAAAGCTTTCTTTCTAACCTGGATTCCTATGTATTGAGGAAAGGGGCACCGTTTTTCGAAATAGAAGGGCAATTTGAAGGTGAGCGTCGGTCCTCTGTTCGGGTGCGGCTAGCCTACTTGCCGGAGGCTGGGAAACGCATTTTTGTTAATGGTGCACCGCTCGAGCGTTTGACGCAAATTGTTGGGCAGTTACCGATAGTGGTGTTTTCTCCCGCCGACCAAGCTATTACAGCCGGTGGACCGGAGGAACGCCGGCGTTTTTTAGACAACATACTATGTCAGGCTCGTCCAGTATATTTAGATTATCTCCTCAAATACCGCCGCACGCTCAAGCAGCGCAATGTGCTGCTGATGCAATACAAGGGCCGTGGGGGCGTCCCGGCTGGCGTACTTGCTTCGTGGGACGCCGAACTCATCGCACTTGGGAGCCGGGTTATTTCTGGACGCGTGCGGTTCTTGCACGACTTTAACACATTTCTCGAAACAGCCTTTGAACAGATTGAAAATGTGGCCGAGCGACCCTCAATTGAATACGTTTCCCTGTCTGGAATTACACCGGAAGTTGGTACCGACGATGTTCGAGACATATTCGAGCGAGAGCTTGAACGGGTATCTCGGCGCGAATGTGAGCGGGGTCGCACATTAGTCGGTCCTCACCGCGATGAATTAATTTTTCGACTAAATGAACTGGAGGTGAGACGATATGCTTCCCAGGGTCAGCATCGTACCTTTGGGCTGGCCCTAAAGTTGGCACAGTATTTCTATCTCCAAGAGCAATGTGGGGAATCCCCCATCCTTCTCCTGGACGATATCTTTGACAATCTTGATCCCAAGCGAGCAGGCGCGTTTTTAGCATTGCTTCAATCCGAAGCTATCGGACAGAGTATCATTTCGGCGGCCCGTTATGATTCTTTTGAAGCGGTCGTCCCGTTTGACCAACCGGAGAACAGTGTTACGCGTATTGTGGCCGGGCCCGTTAAGAATGATGTGAATGTGACGTCGTAGTCCGCAGTAAGAGACTATTCCAGCAACTCGGATTCTGTCAGAAAACGGAGTGTACGCTATGTCCATTGTGTTCCACGTGAAACCTGTAAACCGGACCATGCGCTTCTTGATTGCGCTGCTGATCTTGTCGTCCTCCTCGGGCTGTGTCGCCACGCGAGATATCAATCCCATTTCGGGACACAAGAGATTCTATGGTTATACTTGGGAAGAGGAGTTAAAAATCGGGCGCGAATCGGATCCGCAGATTATTGCCCAGTATGGACTATACGATAACGAGCAATTGGCGCGATACGTGGAGCATGTAGGAAATACCGTGCTTCAGTTTAGCCATCTACGTCGTCCCGGCGCCGAGCCCAAATTTCGAAATCTTGCCTTCCATTTTCGCTTGCTCGATAGCCCGGTGGTGAATGCATTTGCATTGCCCGGGGGATATGTGTATGTAACAAGGGGTTTACTGGCCCACCTGGAAAACGAAGCACAACTTGCCGTCGTGCTGGGCCATGAAATCGGACACGTTGCCGGCCGGCACGCCTCAAAAAGGGCGGCTTCTCAGGCCTTTTACAAAATTGGGCTTTTGAGCGGAGCTGCCTTGGGGCAGGGCTTGCTTGGCGGAAATGCCGCCCAGCAGGTTCTTAGTGCCGGAGGGCAAGGCATGCAATTGTTGTTTTTGAGGTATGGACGAAACGATGAGCGCGAGGCAGACGATGTAGGCGTTGAGTATGCGTCGATGGCCGGGTACAAATCCTCGGAAGCAGCAAAGTTTTTCGATTCGTTAAAACGGATCAATGCACAAAGTGATCAACACCTACCCTCCTTTATGTCAACCCATCCTGATCCCGGAGAGCGCGAGCAGACCATCCGCCATCATGCGGAAGTGTTGGCCAAGCAGATGCCTATGAACAAGGTGGGTGGGAATGCTTTCTTGGATCAGATCGACGGGATCGTACTCGGCGAAAATCCCCGGCAGGGGTTCGCAAAGGATGGCGTCTTCTATCATCCCGACCTCAAGTTTCGCTTCCCCGTGCCCGAAGCCTTCCAGGTGATCAATCAACCGACCCAAGTGGTCCTCGTCAATAAAAGCCAGAATGCCATACTGCTTTTGAGCATCGAGAATGACGCCAAAACGTCACAAGCAGCTGCGGAAAAGTTTAAGGCGAAGAAGGGCGTGAGGGTCGAGCGGGACGGTAGCATTCGGATCAGTGGACTCCTGACCCGGTTCGTGGAGGCCGAAGTGCAGACCCAAGATGGGCAGCCCGCACGTTTAGACGCGTACTTCATCGAATACGGCGGCAACGTATATGCGTTCATGGGCTATACGCTCTCGTCACTCTATGACACGTACAAGGCCACCTTTGCCAACACCATAAAGGGATTTGCGGTGCTTACCGATCCGAAAATCCTTAACACACAGCCCACCCGCCTGCACGTTATGACTGTGGGGAAAGCCGCGGCATTCAGCTCGTTCGTGTCTAATTCAAATAAATTGCCACAGGGTTGGGATACCGAACGGATGGCCATTCTGAATCAAGTGCGCGCGCGAGACCAGATCAGGCCGGGTATGCGGTTGAAGGTGATTCAGTAGACGTTTTGGTAGCTCTCAGGCTGCATCCGCTTCGGAGGGGGGGATGAGGGTGGCTTCGCCGCCGAGGGCCGTCTTTTTGCCCAGATAGACGTAGACCCGCATCCGGACGTGCTTGTACTTTTCGATCTTCTCGGCCACACGCACTTCTACGGTGATCTCGGATCCGACTGGCACCGGACGGAGAAAGCGGCACGAAATATTGACAGCAACGCTACCATGGCCAGGGAAATCGCGCCCGAGCACTTTCGACACAATCCCAAGCAGAAACACCCCGTGCACGATGGGCTTCCCGAAACGGGTTTCCCGGGCATAGTCGGCATCGACGTGAATAGGATTGTCGTCGCCGGTGACATCGGCAAACGTGCGCACCTCTTCCGCCGTGATCACCCGGTTGATGCTGAATTTGTCGCCGACTTGCAGGGATTCGTAGGTGTGGGCCATGGGCGGGGAAGCATTAAAGTGAACGATGCCGCAGGATCACGTTCAAGAAACGAAGTGACATCGAAAAACTAAAGCGAAGCATTAGAGAAGCCCGGGGTGCCGGCGACCATGGCGTCGAAGATCCGGTCGGCAATGTGGTCCCATGTGGCTTCTCGCAGTACACGCTCACGCCCATTTCTCCCGAGTCGCGCCGCATAGTCGGGGGCCTTGAGCAGGCGAACGAGCGCCTCGGCGAGTGCTTCCGGGTCGTCGGGAGGGACGAGAAGGCCAGTCTCACCGTCACGGACGGCATCGGGGATGCCACCAGTGTGCGCTGCGACGACGGGTTTGCCGCAGGCATTGGCCTCCAGAAATACGATACCGAAGCCCTCAACATTGGGTATTTCCTCGCGAGAGGGCATCGTGAACACGTCGCACGCATTATAATAGAGGGCGAGTTCGTCATTGGCGATCCGCCCTAGAAATCGGATGAATCCCGACACCCCGAGGGATTTGGCGAGTGCTTCAAGCCGGGGCCTTTCGGGACCGGTGCCCCCAATCAAAAACACGATGCCCGGCACCGCTTTAGCCACCTGTGGAAGGGCGCGGATAACCGTATCGATTCCTTTGCGCGGCACCAGACGGCTAACCGTTAGTACGACGCGGCGATGCTCGACGCCAATCCGGCGGCAGAACGTTGAAACATCGGCCGGTGAAAATCGCTTGGCGTCCGTGCCATTGTTCACAACGGAAATGCGTCTGTCGGGCACGCCGACTCGTTCGAGCAAGGCGCCGGTGTATCGGCTCACAGGAAAGAGGCGGTCGGCATTGGTGAGCACCCGGCGTCGAAGGCCACCGTACAGCGAGGAGAGGGGGAAGGGCAACGGGTCAAGGAGAAGTTCCCGGCCATGCGCCGCGAGGAACACGCGGCGCAACCTGCCCATGCGACGGGCCACAAGCGCGGAGAGCGCCGACGGCCATTGCACGTGAAATGAAGCATCGAAACGCCGGACTCGGATCAGCGGAAGGAGCGCGGGAAGCGCCATGAATGAGAAGGTGTTGTAAGAGGCACGAATACGGTGTACGTCGAAGGGCCATTGCGCATCCGACGTCTCACATCCGGGAACGTGGGGGGCGAGCACGGCGAAGTCGTCACACCGGGGGGCAAAACGGCGGGCGAGTTCAAAGGCATACGTCTGAGTCCCGCCCACGTCGGGAGGGAAATCCTGGGTGAGGAATAACAGCCGCATGTGAGCGTGAAGGCTTCGGGAGGACGAACGGATTCAGGTGAAGCGAAGGCGACCGTGCTTCCGCCGATCGAAGATACTCACATTCATCCTCATTAGCCCCTTATCGATCCAGCTTCCCCAGGGATAGGCCAACAGAAGCAACATGGCCACGTTGGCCGGGAAGCTGATCTTCATCGTGAATAGTACGCCGATATGCATTCCGATGAGGAGGGTCATGATCCACGGACGCGTCCGCTTGAACCACATCAAAAAGGCGAAGAGTTCAGTCAGAAGGCCGAAGGACAGAATCAGGGTAGCGATCGATACGTGGTTCAGCGTAAGTTCTTGGAGCCAGTTGTAGTCAATTTGCCCGCTCAGCGAAAACGTGTCGACGGTGCGCTCACCGATCCACAACCACATGTGGTGTCCATCAACCCACAGTGGGCCGGATGCCACGAGCTTGCACGTTGCGGCCGACATATAGCCGAGTCCGAGGAATAAGTAACTGAACCCATATGTGAACCGATGCGCGTGTACGGAATCTCGGAAAAACAGGGCGCCCAATGCCAGAGCCAGGAGCACCATCCCGGCGATATTCGCACCGTGGGAGATCTCTCCGAGCGAAAATCGTGCGGTGTATTGGATGTGCATCAAAAGCAACGCAGAGACATAGCCGAAGCGCCACAGTCTGAAGAAGCCGACCCCCAACAGTATCGTGATCGCCGCCGCATTGAAGAGCGAGAGATGGTGGCTGAACATGAACGAGATGTCGATGTGCTGTGCAATGCCCAGTGGAAGCACCACGTCGCCAATCTTCAGAATATAGAAGGCCCAGGTCCAGGCGTAGTGGAGGACCCAGTACGCCATACCGAGCTCGAAAAGGCGGAAGGCCAGGATCTCACCGGCTGTCTCCTCCCGCTCGAAGTCAAAGAGGTTGGTCAAAAGCTTCTTCATTGCGCAGGCTCCACGTGGCTCATCGAAAGCGCCACGTCAGGGTTCAGATACGTTGTGTCGGGTGTGATCAGGATAAAAGGCGTGAATTTGACCCGGACTTGCCCCCCGTCGTTAAGATTGCCGTCGGCGCGGTAGATCAACAGGTGCCGGAACCGCAAAGCATCGCCAAAGACCTTGCGCATTGCCCCGAGACGCTTGGCATCCCATGTGTCCGATTTCGACACGAAATTGGCGATGTCATTCTGATTGATACCGGCCGGTTCGAGAGGATAGGGATCACCGGGCAAGTCCGAGGCCTCGTCGATGGCAGTCCACAGGGGTGCCGCGCCCGAGCCGGAGACGTCGCGGACGACGGAGCGCACCCACGGATGCCCGCCCCGCGAGAACATGGGGTAGATGCTGAAAGGCCAAAACTCACCCACATGCGTCAGGACGAGCAGGGCAGCGACCGCCACGGTGCCGATGATCACGTAGAGGGCTTTTTGGTGTATCATGGTTTTGAGTGCGCATTGACGAATCTGCAAAGGCCGAAACAGAAGGAGCCGTAAAAGTCACTATTTGGACGAACCGGACATGTTCCGGGAATATTAATTCCAGCCGAACAGCCGCATCATAATAGTCGTTACCCCGAAGCATTTGTTACATTCTGCTTGGTGACGCATCCAAGAAAATTCACGCAATTCCAGCGCTGATGCTCTCCAGTAGGAATACGGGTTAACATTCCGTGCAGACATACCCGGGCAATCAGGAAAGTACAATACGGAGCGCCGTATAGTATCAATTTGTGGTGTCGATTTATGGCATCCACCGGTCGAGAAATCTATGTTCTGTAGTTTTATGTTTGGCTGTAATCCGCTAAGTTTCACCTGAAACATACCTGATCCAAACAGAAGTTAGGTGCGGGATCTATTCGGGAGACGGGCCTATGGCGAATTGCATTTCCCCAAAAAAACCTTCCTATAACCGTGCACTTCGCGGATATGCCTCGCCGACTGTGGTGCCGGCGCATCCATAAAGCCTGCGGCTACCCGGGCAATGTGACAGGTATCCTCGGGAGACTACCATCCTGAATAAAGTGCTCATGGGAGAACAGGTATTTCGCGAATTTGAAAATTAAACTAAAATCGAGGTGTGTATTATGTCGTCTTTATCACGTTATACAATACCCTTATTTGTGGCGCTAACCCTGGCCGTAACAAGTGCCTATGCCCAACGACTGGGAGAGATCAGTAAGCATGGTCCCAGCATGGCGGAGCACGAGGGACAAGTATTTATTGCGTGGTCTGGGGCTGATAACAACATAAACCTGCTTCAGTCGACGGATGGCGTTGACTGGGGTGCAAAAGTTAGGTTGAAGGAGGAGAGTAAACATTCACCTGCGATAGCCGCAATGGGGAAATATCTCTATATGGCATGGACGGGAACCGACGGGCATATCAATGTGATGCGATCAAACGATGGCGTCGAATGGCGTACAAAAATCCGCCTGGAAGATAAGAGTGATGTAGAACCCGCCATGGCATCCATGGGAGACTATCTCTACCTCGTGTGGCGTGGGCAAGGCAACAAAAGGCTCAATATCTTGCGTTCAGAAGACGGTATTGACTGGGGCGACAAAACGCGGCTGGAGGACACCTCTCAAGATCGGCCCACCATCGCCGCCTTTAATGACCACCTGTATCTGGCATGGACTGGAAACGGAAACGGATACCTCAATCTTATGCGTTCGCGAAACGGCATCGACTGGGATTCCAAGGTAAGACTCACAGAGACGAGCGACGACGGTCCCGCCCTGTGCGGGTTTGGAAATAAGTTGTTCTTATCCTGGACCGGAAGGGGAAGCCGAAATTTAAATGTGATGCGATCAAAGGACGGAGTTGACTGGGGTGCTAAAATTCGGCTTGATGATACATCGAGCAAAGCTCCTGCACTGGCAACGGTTAGTGATCATCTAATCCTGAGTTGGATCGGCAAGAAAGATCAGATGATCAATGTGGCCCAATCTGAGGACGGCATCGACTTTTGACAACGCGTTTTAATATCAAATCCGGTAGAAGTGATAAGGTGTGGCAACGTTGTTGCGTATTACGTAACCCATGGTGCCCTATCGAAATACGCAAGACGAAACACGTTTTCCTCAAACAACTATAGAGTAACCAGATTTGGTATTAGTTGTCTACGGGGATGCTGTGCTCAAATGAAGAGCACAGCCTCTTTGATGTCACTCCGTTTCATTCCCGTCGCAAAACACCATTAACACAAATGGACATAGCAGTTTGAAAAAGGTAAATGCATTATCAAGATATTCAACGTCCCGCTGAATCATGACGTAACCCACCGGGTTGGAAGGGACACTAAATCCGCACAACGGATATCGAAAGGTATCTTCTGGAGATTTGCCTGTACACCTTTTCCTAACGCGTTGTGTCCATGCTAGCCTTCGCAAAATACTGGTGGGAGCGTATAAACGATTCCAGTCGCGGGCAACTCGCCCTCAAGATACTTCGCGGCGTTTTTCTCGCGGCGATTCTCGGCTTTCTGGCTTATAAGCTGTACACGATCGGCTGGAGTGCCGTCTGGAAAGCCCTGCCCACACAGCCGTTCTTTTACCTGTTCTTCTTTGCCCTGTACATGTTGCTCCCCCTCACGGAGATGTTGATTTACCGTGTGGTGTGGGGGTACGGCAGCTTGCGGAGCCTGCCCGTATTTCTGAAAAAGCGCATCTACAACAAGGAGGTGATGAGTTATTCGGGGGAGGTACTCTTTTTCACGTGGGCCCGAAAGCATGTGGATTTGCCCGAGGCCGACATGGCCCGCACCATCCGGGACAACAATATCATCTCCTCTGCTGCCTCCACGTTTATCGCTGTGGTACTGCTGGGGATATTTCTTTATTTGGGTCAACTTGACCTTTCCCGTCTCATCAAAAATGACGCTGTATGGTATTGGATTGGCGGTGCCGTGGTACTGGCGCTCTTAGTCCCACTCGGACTTCGTTTTCGGAAGTACATATTTTCGATGCCAATACGACTGGCGCTCACGGTTTTTGGCATACAGATAATTCGGCTCATCATAGGACAATCGTTGCAGATCGGACAATGGTCCGTCGTTATGCCTGATGTAAATTTTTCCACCTGGCTGACGTTCGCCGCAGTTTCGGTTATGCTGACGCGTATTCCGTTTATTCCCAGCCATAATCTTCTACTTCTGGGGGTTGGGGTTGAACTGTCTACGAGTCTTGGAATTCCTGAGGCGGCTATGTTCAGTATGTTGGCCGCGTTGGCGGCTATGGACAAGGCGACAAGCTTCGGACTATTCTTGTTGATATCGTTACGCCGTACAAAGACCGAGGGTGACTCCGCTCTGTCGCGGCAGTCAGAGGCGGAATGGATACTATCCGGAGCTGCCTTGCCGGATTCGGATGCGCCGGCGCCGGGAAGCCGGTAGCCCATCCCGTTTTGGGGGCGCGTTTGCTGCAACCAACATAATATTGGTTGCGTTTCGTGGAGACGCCGAGGTACGTCCCGAATATGACAACTCGATTCGAGTAGCTATGAAAAAACGAATGGTGCTTTACATCTTATCGGTACTCTCGACGGTAATCACCCGGAGTGCCATGTCACAATCGGCAACTTCGGATCAACCACATCCGGTGCCCATCGTAATTGATGATTTTGAGGAATACGATGTGGGAGACCTTCCATCGAAATGGAAGCGCCTACGCAAGCGCAAGCTGGTTCCGATTGACGAAAATTATATGCGCCCCAACGAAAAATTTACCATTGTTGAGGAAGATGGCAATAAAGTCGTTCGCGTCTATTCGAAAGGTGAAGCCGCCCATATCATCATGGCCAATGAAGATGACGGTTTCGACTGGGACCTTCGTACGCATCCCCGTCTTCGCTGGGATTGGCGAGCACTTCATTTGCCCGAAGGCGCGCACGAGGATGATGACAAATACAATGACACAGGGGCTGCGCTTTATGTCATCTTTAAGTTCGAAGGTTTTATCATAAAGCGTCCCCGGGCGATCAAATATTCCTACAGCAGTAGCCTTCCGGTGGGCACAGTGGTCGACTATGGAAAGCTCAAGGTAATCGTAGTTTCGAGTGCGGCCGACGGAATTGGAGCCTGGAAGACCATAGAGAGAAATGTGGTGGATGATTACAAGACCGTCTTCGGGAAAAATCCGCCCGATCGACCGCTGTCCATCCGGCTATGGAGTGATTCCGACAACACCAAAAAAGTAGGAGAAGCGGATTTCGACAACATCATGTTACTCCCTCCGAAAGATTGATGACAGAACATATGGGCGTCACCGATTGTTGGGTGATTAATGATTTTGTAAGTGACGACGGTAACAGATGAATCGTTTGTTTCAGGCGCTACGCCCATTTATTAGAACGGTAATTCGCCATCCGGGATGGGTGCTGGTCCTGGCTACGCTGCTTTCACTCGGAAGTACTTACTTTGCACGGGAACTGACCGTCGATACGGATTTCGCCAACCTGATTCCGTCTGACTACCCAAGTGTTGAGGCGCTTGAGCGGCTCAAAGAAACGGTGGGGGGAGAAAGCGAAGCCATCGTAGCAATAGAAAGCCCGTCGTTTAGGGCCAACAAAGCTTTCGCCGACGCCTTTATCCCTCGTGCTTTAAAACTTAAACGGAGCGGAGAGGGCGAACCCTATTTCAATCGGGTCGACTACCACAAGGACGTTACTTTTCTGAAGGACAACGCACTTTATTTTGCTACACCGGCCGAATTGATTAAGCTGCAGCACTTTCTCAAGAACGAAATCAAGAAGGCTAAACTGAAGGCCAACCCCTTCTATTTCGACATCGACGAGGACGAAGAAGCGTCGGACAGTTCCAAGGCCACAGCCGAAGAACTGCAGGCCGTTTACAGTGAAATAGTCTCAAAGGAATATCCGATTTCCGACGATAGCACGACGATGGCCTTGCGATTCTATCCCACGGGTGCGCAAACGAACATCGGATTTATCAAAAATGCCTACCGCGACCTCGATTCGCTTGCACAGGTCCTGAATCCAGCCTCGTTTAACCCTCAAATGAAGGTGACGATGGCGGGCCGTTTGTTACGCCAACTTACGGAGGTACGCGCCGTCGAAGACGATGTGAAGCGCTCGTTCGGCGCCGGCGTCACCTCTGTGCTGTTGCTTGTATTACTCTACTTCTTTTATAAGGCCTATCGGACGCGAGCCGGCCATACTTTTTCAGCCCATATCCTGCTATCGGAACTCGCGCGGATCCCCGTCATGGCACTGCTCATCGGACTCCCTCTGTTGATGAGTCTATTGTGGACGTTCGGAGCAGCCTTTCTAGCCTTTGGGAAGCTAAACCTTATGACGTCCACCCTCGGGTTGATTCTCTTCGGGCTAGGAATTGACTTCGGCATCCATTTCTATGCGCGGTACACTGAGGAGCGAGGACATGGTCACTCGGTGGATGAGGCCGTTGAAATAACCTTCATTAGTACAGGACAGGCCATTACCGTGGGTGCTCTCACCACCTCGATGGCCCTCTATGTACTCATGATCGCAGATTTTAAGGGCTTCAGTGAATTTGGATTTATTGCCGGAACCGGTATTCTATTCGCACTTGTTGCCATGCTTGTGGTGATGCCGGCCTTGATCGTCGTGTTCGAACGCATTCGGTTCATGAATCTCGAAAATTTAGATGGCACGGGAGCAAATCGCTTCATGGAAGGGCGGAAGTTCCGCTGGGCTCGAGGAATCGTGATGGTGAGCTTTGCGGCAGTCGCCGCTGCCGGGATGATGCTTCCACGAGTTACTTTCGAGTATGAGTTTGGAAATTTGGAACCCACCTATAAGGAATATGACGCAAGGAAGGCGATTGTCCGTCGAGTTTACAACAATCACAATCGCCGCAATCCTGCCTATATCGTTGTTGATACTCGCGGCGAAGTGGAAGCCCTCGAAGTTGCTCTCCGTCGGAAAATGGCCCAGGACACCCTTTCCCCGACCATTGGGCGGGTGGAAAGCCTGGAGGACCGATTTCCGCTTGATACGCGGATTCAAAATGACAAACTTGCGCGAATTGCCGAGATCCGCAGCCTTCTGGACGACCCTTTTATTAAGGCTGAGTCGTCTGCGGATATGGATCGATTGAGGCGTGCGGCGCAGACCCGGGCACGCATTGATATTGATCAGGTACCCGAGTTCATGCGAAAGCGCTTTACATCGAAATCGGGAGTAATCGGTAATTTTGTCATCATCTATCCGTCGGTCGGACTCTCCAATGGGAAAGCATCCATGGCCTTCTCGGATGACGTTGGGACTGTCACTACCGCCGATGGCCGGGTCTATCATGCCGGCTCGACGTCACTCGTGGCGGCAGATATGCTTCGCTTGATGCAGAAAGAAGCCCCATGGATGGTACTTGCGGCTTTCGGTATAGTAGTCCTCCTGATGATAATCAACTTTCAGTCGATCCGGTGGGCCGCGCTCGCCACGCTTCCGCTCGTCGTCGGCGTACTTTGGATGTTGTTATTAATGGAAACGTTTGGGCTCAAGTTGAATTTCTACAACATCATCGTGCTTCCAGCCATTCTGGGAATCGGCAATGATGCGGGGGTGCACATCGTCCACCGGTTCCGCGAGGAGGGGCCGGGCTCGATCCTGCACGTGCTCCGTTCTAGCGGCGAGCATGTGACGATGGCATCGCTTACCACCATGATGGGATTTGCTGGCCTTTTGCTGAGCTTCCACCCCGGTCTGCGCAGCATCGGGCAGTTGGCCGTCGTGGGGATTGGAGCGACACTCGTCGCCGCGCTGATTTTCCTCCCGGCTCTATTACAATGGCTGGAAGATCGTCAGGAAATTGCGCATGAGGTGCCTGCTTCAGTTGGCGAATAGCCCCCGCTGGTATAAGCTGTTCAGGCAGGCATGTCGATTTGTGCCGGGCGGCGGGCCGTAACGAGTTGCCTGGGGACCAGGGACGCAATTACGTTTACTTGGCGTTCGGCGATGGCTGACCAGCAAAAGCGTTCGGCCGTATGCGCCCGCGACCGCTCGCAGGCAGCTGCCAACGCGGGGCGGTCGTGGTAATATTGCATGATCATTTCCGAGAAAGCCCATGCATCGCCGCTTTCGACGAGGTGCCCATTGACACCCTCAGCAATCACATCCCGGATGCCTTCCAGGCGCGATGCAATAGCGGGCAGTCCACCGCCAAGGCTGGCCTCCAGAATAACTACGCCGAAACCTTCCAGGTCATGTGGCACGGGGACATTGGGCATGATGAACAGGTCCGAGCCGCGATAGAGTAGGGCGAGCTCTTCTTCCGAAACGCGTCCCAATAGCCGGACCCTATTTTCGAGCCCGTGCCGCGCGACGGCCGCGCGGATGTTCTCCGCTTCCGGGCCAAACCCCGCAATCCAGTAATGCACATCTTCCGGAATCAGCGGCATGACGTTGTCCACGAACCAGGCAAATCCCTTGCGGGGTACCTGGCGGCCTACACTACAAAGGAGCATCGCGTCTTCAGGTAGCGCATGCTGATCACTGAAATGGTGGGACAGTTCACGCCGCATAATTTCCCGGTCGGTCAGCTTTTGGAAGCGTGCTTGGTTGATGCCGTTAGGGACTACGTGAAGCTTGTACCCGGGGACGTGGCGGTCCCGGCAGACGGCCGCGCTGGCGCGGCTGACGGGCAGGATGGCGTCGAGGTTCTTGAGGGCCCGGCCCACCGCCCGCTGATAGGGTTTCAACGGGGTCGTAACGTCCCGGCCGTGGACGATAGCGGCGGTGGCTATGCCCTGTTTTTTCAAAAGCCCCCACGAGGGAAACATCAGAGCCGGTGTTACGATGGAGGAGAACAGAACGGCATCAATTTCGCGCCGCTCGGCCATGCGTTGAATGGTTCTGTGTCCTCTGGCAAGAAAGAGCGGTCCTTTGTAATAATGCGTATTCCAAGCACTCTGGAGCACACATGCGGAAAGGTCGACATCCGTGCGGGCCTTTAGGGCTTCATATAACTCTGTTGCGACACGCTGCATACCTCCCAGATTGGCGGTGGGACAACAAGCCGGGGGCAGCGAGTGAGAAACGTATAAAAGACGCAAAATAGAACGCAGGTTTGTCTTTAGGAAAAAAAGGGGGTTAGCTGACGCGGTGATGGGCGGGGGAGTGATGCTTCGCCATCTTAGGCGGCAAGATCATGCGGGAGGCATCAGCCTGCAGGATTTCGTCGTAATAAGCCAGCATCTGACCCATCACGGCATCCCATTCGTACGAATGGGCGCGAAGAGCCGAAGCACGACTCATTTTATCGCGCAGTGAATGATCCTCGACCAGGTTAGTTGTGTACTCGAGAAAGACGTCTGCCTGGTCAACTGGCGCCAAATACCCAGTCTCTCCATGGACGACGAGACTGTTTGAGCCCGGAGCGTCGGCACAGACGGCCGGCATCCCGGAGGCCAGCGCTTCGAGTGTCACGTTGCCGAACGTTTCGGTGGCACTCGGGAAAAGGAACACGTCGGTCGAGGCATACGCCCGGGCTAGTTCATTGCCCGAGAGGTAGCCCGTGAAGATAGTGTCGGGCAAACGCGCTTCCAACTCTTCTCGGATGGGGCCGTCACCGACGATGAGGCTCCGATGCCGAATGCCGCGCGCCCGAAGTCCTTCGAGTACCTTCGCATAGACGTCCAGCCCCTTCTCCCATACCAGCCGGCTGACAAAGGAGACTACCACTTCGTCGTCCTCGATGCCCTGTGCACGACGCCATTCGTACGAACGATGCGACGGATTGAACCTGTCCGTATCAACCCCGCGTGGCCATAGCCTGTAATTGGCCACGATGCCCTGTTCCTTCAGGATCTCGGTCATGGCCGGCGTGGGGACGTAGAGGTGCGCACAACGCTTATAATACCATCTCAGGTACGTCCATATCGGCCAATCGAGCCACTCGATACCATAGAATTTTAGATACGAACTGAAGTGCGTATGGTATGACGAAACGATAGGCGTCTTCCAAAGCAATGCCATTCGGATGGCATGGAGGCCCAGAAAGTCCGGTGTGGCGACGTGGAAAAGCGTGGGGTTAAACAGCCGCAGCGCGCGGCGGGCTGTGCGCGAGAGTCCGAGAGAAACCCGGTATTCCGAGCGGCCGGGAAGGGCGAACGAGGGCGCCGGAATTAGGGCGCCCGCATGCTGAATCGGCGGCCGGTCGACGGTGGGTGCGAAGACGAGCACCTCGCTGTCGTGCGCCTCGAGGTACCGCACCAGGCGATTCATTGTCAGCGAGACGCCATCCGCAATATGATTGTAGGCGCCCGTAAACATGGCAATTCGCCGGGGGGTAGGCTCGGTGGGCAAATGAAATTTCTTCGGCTGACGTGCCATGGGCTTCTATGGGACAGTACCGTTTCGAATCAAAGGCCCGTAAACGGGCGATGACGCTCAAGGTTTGAAAAGAAGCCCGATCAGGGCAAATCTTCGTGGTCCTTTGTCCGGGCTTTCACTCGGCTTACTCTCCTTACGTAAAAGGCAGGCCTTAAAGATTACACAGCCGCCCCGCTTTTATACAAAGTAACAGTAGGTCGTAACTTTTATTCAGCACAAAATGCGCGGTCTAGGTCGAGTCTATCGTTTGCAAGACAAAGCAAACGGATATGCCAAGGCATCCGGGTCAAAGTACCGTTCGAAGAATGCGCCCGGTATGGCTTTCCGGGTGCTGTGCCAGCTCCTCCGGTGTACCTTCCGCCACAATGAAACCGCCGCGTCGGCCGCCCTCAGGCCCGAGATCAAGTACGTAATCGGCGCACTTGATCACATCCATATTATGCTCCACGATGAGCACCGAATGCCCGGCCTCCACCAAGCGGTTAAAAGCAGTCAACAACTTTCGGATGTCATCAAAATGCAGTCCCGTCGTGGGCTCATCGAAAATGTAAAGCGTATGCTCTTTTGTTTTCTTACCAAGATGTGCAGCCAGCTTGATGCGCTGAGCCTCACCCCCGGACAGCGTATTTGATGGCTGACCCAATTGTAAGTAGCCGAGGCCGATATCTTGAAGTACTTTTAGTTTTTTCGATATGGCAGGACGCCCGGCAAAGAAACCGACGGCTTCATTGACCGTCATGTGGAGAATTTCGTCTACGTTTTTTCCCTGGTATTGGACTTCCAGAACATCCTGTTTGAATCGCTTTCCCTTGCACGCTTCGCATTCCAGGTATAGGTCCGCGAGAAACTGCATCTCGATATGCACGACGCCTTCTCCCTGGCATACCTCACACCGTCCTCCAGGGACATTAAAGGAGAAATAGCCGGGCTTATAGCCTCGAATGCGCGCCTGATATGTATCCGCAAAGAGGCTCCGGATGGCATCAAAAGCCTTGAGATACGTGATCGGATTTGAGCGGGGCGATCGGCCGATCGGAGACTGATCGACCATCTCTACCTGGTCGACAAGCAGATGTCCTCGGAGAGCATCGTGGGAACCCATCTTTGAGAAGCCATCGTGCTGCCCTTTCTGACGGCGAAGGGCCTGATAAAGCGTGTCATACACGAGCGTCGATTTTCCCGAGCCACTCACACCCGTGACGCAGACGATCATGCCGAGCGGGAAACGAACGTCCAGTCTTTTCAGGTTGTGCTGGCGAGCGCCTTCAAGCACTAGCATCTGCTCATAATCCACGGGACGGCGAGTTCTAGGCACCGGGATACATTTTTGCCCGCTAAGATAGGCGCCCGTGAGCGAATGTTTGTCCGTGAGTATTTCTTTGTACGAACCCTGAAAAATCACCTCACCACCGAAATGCCCCGCACCCGGTCCGAGGTCGACGATCTGATCCGCACGGCGCATCATCTCCGCTTCGTGCTCCACTACCAGCACTGTATTTCCTATGTCTCGAAGGTGTTCGAGGATTTTGATGAGGCGGTCGGTATCGCGTGGATGGAGACCGATGGAAGGCTCATCGAGGACATAAAGTGACCCAACAAGCGACGAGCCGAGCGAGGTTGCTAGGTTGATTCGCTGGCTCTCGCCGCCTGAGAGGGTTTGCGAGAGCCGGTCTAGTGAAAGGTAGTCTAACCCCACTTCGACGAGGTATCGGAGTCGCTTGCGCAATTCTATCATAATGCGTCCGGCAATGGCCTCTTCATGTGGGCTCAAGACCAGTTTATCGAAGAAAGCCCGCGCATCCCGGGTAGTTAATTCGGAGATTTCGCCAATATTATACCCCCCCACTTGCACGTATAACGCCTCTTTGCGCAGGCGAAAGCCCCCGCACTCGGGACACGGGGAATAGCCACGGAATCGCGCGTTATAAATGCGATAATGCATCTTATACGCGTGCTGTTCGAGGAAACGAAAGAAACCGTTGATACCCAGATAATCACCCTGCCCATCCCACAAGAGATTTTTCTCGGGCTCCGAAAGACGGCTGTATGGGGTGTCGATGTCGAGGCGATTTTGTATGGCGACGCGAAGTAGGTCATGGAAGTGCTGGCTCCAACGATCCGTTCGGAACGGGGCAATCGCGCCCTGGCGGATGGATAGGTCAGGATTAGGGATGACGAGATCCGGGTCAACACCGGGGACGCGGCCAAATCCCTGGCACGTGGGGCAGGCACCAAGTGGGTTGTTAAAGGAAAATAGGTGGGGGGAAGGCTCTTCAAAACGCAGACCATCCCGTTCGAAAAACTCGCTGAAGTCGAGGCGTGGGCCGCCCTTCACAACGATGACTGTACAGCGCCCACCTCCTTCGCGGAAGGCTTGTTCCGCCGAGTCGGCCGTGCGGGAGAGTGTGGCTTCGTCGCCCTTCTTGACGGCAAGCCGATCGACGATGACGAACAGGCGTTCGCGGGCAATCCGCACTTTCTCGGGGGGCGTCTCGTTGAGGTCGAGGAGTTGTTCGCTCTTGCCTGCCGTAGCCCCCTTCGCCGTGGGCAGGGCCACGATGCGGAAAAAGCCGCGTTGGCGGAGGATTTCGAGCTCTTTCTTTACCGTACTCTTCTTATGGATCGGGAGTGGAAAACATAGGTAATACCGTCTCCGATCGTCGAGTTGTGCATGGAGCCCGTCGGCCACGGTACGCGGAGAGTCCTTTGTCACTTCCAGACCAGTCACAGGCGAAATCGTTCGGCCGATTCGAGCAAATAGGAGGCGCAAAAGATCATAAATTTCCGTTTGCGTGGCCACCGTCGAGCGCGGATTCTTCGACACGGTTTTCTGCTCGATGGCAATAGCCGGTGCGAGTCCGGTGATGAGATCTACGTCAGGCTTGTCCATTCGCTCCAGGAATTGCCGGGCATAAGCGCTAAGGCTCTCCACATATCGCCGCTGTCCCTCGGCATAAATGGTGTCGAAAGCAAGAGAGCTCTTGCCCGAACCGGAGGGACCGGTAAAAACAAGCAACTTGCCCTTGGGCAAATCAAGGTCGATGTTCTTCAGGTTGTGTTGTCGGGCCCCTTTTATAACAATGCAACGACGTGTGGCGTGATCTAGTGCGGTGCCGTTTGGTGGGGGGAGCGGGACGGATACGTCGGCCATCAGGGAGGAAAGGAATGTTTGCGGATGATCTTCACACTTAACGTTAATGTGCGAATCATGTGCCCATCGATCTCTGAAAAAGAGGCGAACTCCTTGTACATCAAAAGCTTCGCCTGACGGAGTATCCGGTTCCCAAAATCCGATCAAAAAGGATTTGATTTGACGGTGTCTTGAGTATAGATTGCAACGTATAGTACGTACCTATCCGACCGGGGGCGGTTAAATGGAAATTGTCCTTCGATTGCCTCGGTTGTGATCATTATCTATGCCCCCAAATGCCGTTAAAGATATTGATAACTAACGCGGCGGATTCTCTGGATCCTGAAACATACCTGTTTGACCAGGATGAGGTTGTTATGGGTCGGGATCCGGCCTGCCATGTAACGCTTCACGATCTCCATCGGGTAGCGAGCAAACAGCATGCGAAAATTTTTCGCTCCGGGGCCGGGACTTTTCAAATCGAGGACCTGGGGAGCAAGAACTATACTTATCTGAACAGTGACCGGCTCAAAGCCGGGAGCCCCCAGCCCCTTCAAAATGGCGATGAAATTCGGATAGGCAAGTTTGAGATCCATGTCGATATTCTCGGCGATGCGCCGCCGGTGGTCGGAGACAAGACGGTGTTCGATCTTAGTTTTGTCAACCCGTTTCAGGAGGGGATGACGCGTCTGGCGGAAGCTCTGGAGCAAATCCGATTTACCTATGAGACGGCCAATGTCGGTCGCAAACAGGATGCCCTATCCGACGCCTGGGAGAAGGCCATGGCCTATGTGGGGGACCACGAAGCACATACCGTCATTGCCGGCCTTTTGGCCAAAGACGGCGGCCAATTGGCCGATGTCGTCACGGAGCAAAGGGTACCGGCCAGCGACGTGGCGGCGCCAGCATCACCTCCGGTACCGGAGCCGGAGATACCTTCTAGGGCGGAATCGAAATCTACGCCCTTTCCGAGCGGCGTGCCATCGTCGCGCGAGACCCGCGTGTCTGACATCCTATTGGAATTGGCCGCGCGGCTGGTTGCCGTTCCCTGGCAGTTTCGACACGAATTTATCGGACAAACCATTGTACAAGCGCCAGAAACAGCTTTTTTGTATGGTGGCAATGTCGAAGTGTTGCGGCGAAACTTACTCTCGCCGGAGGTTACCGACGCTGAGTTTGACCATCGAATCGAGGGGCTGCGGCGTGCTATGGAGGATTTGCTAATACATCAGGTGGCTATCCTCGATGGCTACCGCGCCGGAGTGAAAGAAGGAGCCCGCCGCCTTATCGAAAGTGTAAGCTCCAGTTCGATCACCGAGGAGCCTGAAAATCTAATAGCGCGTTTTAACCCTTTTCGGTACAAAAGGGAACTCGACGAGATTAGGGAAACCTGCCGCGAGGTAGCCGATGAAGATTGGGCCGTGGCAGAACGCAAAGCATTTCGTCCCTCGTTTATCAAAGCGTATCTTGCCCGCATGACATCCATGCGGGAATAGTTTGTATTGAATACATTGTTATTTAGTTGTCCGGGCCCATTTGTTGGAGGCCGAGCTTTTTTGCAAGTTTATTTGGCAATACAAAATGACGAGTCCGGCAAATTGGTTCGCAGGCGATTTCATTATTTTGCCAGCCATTTGGGCTTTTTAAGAGCGTTTGGCCGGCTCTGAAATATGCGCAGCGGGTTACCGCTGGGGCATTGGCCATAACACAAAATTATGGGGCATATCTTATGAATCACGGTTCGCAATTATTAATGCTTGGGGTATTGCTCTTCGTCGGCTGTTCCTCACCCATGAAGCTTACGTTGCACGGTCAGACCGACATGAACAGCGGCGGAAATGCCGCTAGTATTCGCGTTTATCAACTCGCAAGCCAAACGAATTTCAAGCAAGCCTCTCTGGAGGCATTCTGGCGCGATGACGAACAGGCGTTGGGCAAAGAACTAATCGGTAACAAGATTCAAGTTGTAATGTATCCGGACCAGTCAGAGCGACTTGAACTCAAGGTCGAGGATGGTGTGAAATACATCGGGGTCGCGGCCGACTTGCGGAAGCCGGCAGGCGAAGGGTGGCGAAAAATATACCCCGTTAAGGAAGTCAAGGGTAAAAAGGTGATTGTAACCATCGGCGAAGATCGCTTAATCGTCACAGTGAACTGAGCATAATTAGCGCATTAGGGCCGCAGAAATCATGACGCATGATCAGCAGCGAGTGGTCTGGTATGAGGGTATGACCCTCGACCCGCACCACTTTCAACAATGGGACCGATACCGACAGCACCAACTTGATGCCCGAGTGGGCGCCCTTGCACGATACGGCTGGGGCCTCACGTTTCTTGAAGTCGATTCGGCCCGTCTCGCAAACGGAGAATTTGCCCTTACGCGCGCTAGCGGCATCTTTCCGGACGGACTGGTCTTCGACATGCCCGAATATGATGCCCTTCCCACCCCGCGAAACTTCGAAGAACATTTTCCGGCGACGCAGGATCGCATGACGGTGTTTCTTGTCGTTCCGTCGGAGCGCCGGAGCGGAGGAAATCTCTTGCGCGAAGGTGGTAACCACCGACAAGAGATGCGCTACGTGGCGGAGTTGCGGAGCATAGCAGATGAAAATACCGGCGTTGAAGAACGTTCTATTGAGATGGCGTTGAGCAACCTGCAGATACGCTTTTCCGGTGAGCCGATTGATACGTTTACTCCTATCGTTGCCTGTGAAGTTGTGCGCAATGAAAGTGGAGTATTTGTATTGGAGGACACCTACGTATCGACCTGTCTCCGCATTGGGGCGTCGGAAAGCCTTTTGAAAAGTACACGCGGGCTGCTGGAATTGATTTATTCGAAGAGTGTCGCGTTTACTTCGTGGTGGGACGGTGCTTCCAGGCAGCGGGACCTATTGCCGGCTGATGTTGCGGCCCTTGGCACACTCAGTACGTTGAATGCTTATGTTCCACTCTTGAGGCATCACTACGAGAGCGCAGAGAGTCATCCTGAAGTGCTTTTCACCGTGATGCTTTCTCTGGCCGGGCAATTAAGTACCTACGTTCGTCGAGGGTCCATCTCTGCCCGCGACCTTCCCATATACAATCATCACGAATTGACGACATGCTTTGGGCAACTTACCGGTCAACTCCGAGAGTTGTTGCTAGCGATAGAAATCCCCACGCCGCCTGAAGTCCCAAATGCTCCAGCCTTGATTTCGCCCGCCGATGCCGCAATCGACATGACGACGAGTCTCTCGCTGCAATGGTCGCCCGTTGATGGCGTTGAGTCCTATCAGATTCAGATTTCGACTGATCCTTCATTCTCCGAATTATTGGAGGGAATCGGCGGGCTAATGAACACAGCCTACTCCGTTTCTGGCCTGCCGTTTCAGACGATCGTCTATTGGCGGGTGGCGGCAAAAAATGAGATCGGTGCCTCTGAGTGGGCCTCGGCCTCATTCACGACCATTCAAGAGCCTTCGGAGCCGGAGCCTGATCCGCCTGAGAAGATCCAGATGACGTCGGCACGTGAAAATCTTTTCACTGCCAAGATCGATCCTACCTTGGCTGAGGAGGCCACACTTGTCCTGGCAGCATACAACACGGAGGTGCCAATCGAGAAACTCACCACCGAGTTTCCACGCATACTCCGTCTGGCTTCGCCGGAAACGATCGATGCCGTGCTGCGAAGTTATACGCGGGCATTGGCTATTGAATCATTAGAGCAATTGCCGAACGAATGGCCCTTGAGCGAAGGAACGGCATATTTCCAGTTGCAAAAACGGGGGCCATTTTGGGAGGACATCTGTGCGCAGGGTGCGGTTGCGCTTTTCGCACCCGGTGAATACGGTTCTGCTACTACCTTCGAATTATTGGCTTTTAAGCCATCGTGATTAAAATGTGGTGGTTTGTGTCAGTAGGTATTATTCTTTAAGTCGGATACATTCATGGCGTTAAATGACCCCAATGGGCTTCTCTTCGACGATTCGAACAACCGTAGGTTAGTCGAAATATTTGCGCCTGTATTTACACTAATATTGCAGCTGCGCGCTGCGCGCGATTTGGGAGATAATGTCACGCTTCGCGAGCGTATCCTTGCTCTGCTCGACCGTGCCGGGAGTGAGGCACGCCGTGCCGGTACGCTCGGCGAAGATGTGGACGCTGCACGATTCGCCCTTGTCGCATTTATCGATGAGACCCTGCTTTCCTCGGACTGGCATCTGAAGGATCAGTGGATGATGCGGCCGCTACAATTAGAACTTTATGAGCGTATGGATGCCGGAGAGGAGTTTTTTACCCGACACGAGCAATTGCGGAAGAACGCACCCATGCATACGGAAGTACTCGAGATCTTTTTTATGTGCATGGCACTCGGGTTCAAAGGCCAATTTATACTTCATCGACAGGAACAGTTACGGCAGTTGATCGAGGACTCATATGCCGAGTTAGCGAGAGCGCCCGGCATGAGGGACGGATTGCTGGCGCCGCACGGAAAGCCCCGCGATCAAGTGACTACTGAGGTAAAGAAAAAGGTACCTGCGTGGGCCGTCGCCGCCGTTGCAGTTGCTTTTGGATTAATTGTTTATTTCAGTATGAGTATGTATATCACATCGACGGCGGAGCAAACTGCACGCAATATTCCAGTGCCGGCTGCGACCGAACAACTTCGTTAGCATTCACCCGAACCCAACCTGAAGATCCCATGCGTTGGTTAATTCACGTATTCAAGAGCCGGGCCTTCTTGATCGGCCTGGGCATTCTATTGCTGATTGCTCTGCTTGGGTTTGTGGGGCTTTGGTTCGAATGGTCTCAGACGACGATTCTCCTCAGCGTTGTCGGGGTTCTCGTACTATGTGTATTGCTTTTAGTCGTTTCAATGGTGCGTGCGAATCGTAGTGCTGCCGCCATTGAACAATCCATTTTGTCACAGGCTGAGCTTCAGCTTCAAAGCACGCGCCCCGACAAACAGGCGGAAATTGAGGAATTACAAAAGCAACTCGAATCGGCCATTTCCACTCTCAAGAAGTCGAAATTAGGCAAATCACGGGGGCGTTCAGCGCTTTATGCACTGCCTTGGTACATGTTTATCGGGCCGTCGGCTGCTGGAAAGACCACCGCCATTACCCAGTCGGGGCTGAACTTCCCGCTGGGTCTCGACCGCATTCGTGGTGTCGGCGGCACGCGAAACTGCGACTGGTTCTTTGCCGACACTGCCATCTTCCTCGACACGGCCGGTCGATATATTACCGAACAAGAGGATGAAGCCGAATGGCTCGCCTTTCTGGAGACGCTTAAGAAGAATCGAAAGTCTCAGCCAATCAATGGCGTGATGGTGGGCATAAGTGCAGCCGAACTCGCCGAAGCATCTTCAGACCAGATCGAGTGGCACGCCGAGAATATCCGGCGGCGTGTGGATGAACTCGTCCAGCGTCTCGGCGTGCGGGTGCCCGTCTATTTGCTCTTTACAAAATGTGATCTTCTCAACGGCTTTGTCGAGTTTTTTGAGGCACTGTCGAAACGGGAAAGGTCGCAAGTATGGGGATACACCCTGGAGCAATCGTCCGATGCCGAACCCGACGTTCTAACCATGTTTGAACGCGAGTTTCAGCGGTTGAGCGATATTCTCATCAACAAAAGAACGGCCCGATTAAGCCAGCCAATGAAGAGGGCCGAACGCCAAAAGGTCTTTGTGTTTCCGCTTGAATTTGCCGGACTCAAAGACCCACTAGGTCGGTTCGTCGAACGGCTTTTTCAGACGAACCCGTACCAGGAAAGCCCTATCCTCCGGGGGTTTTATTTCACGAGCGGTACGCAGGAAGGAGTCCCCATAGATCGCGTCATTCAACAAATTGCCCGGCAGTTTGATCTCCCCTCGGAAATTCCGGGCGAGGGTGAAATCGGACTCGAAACGAAGAGTTATTTTATCCAAAACCTTTTTACCGATGTGATAATACCGGATCAATACATGGTACAACCCACGTCGAAAGCCGCCCAACGCGGGCGGCTGGTCCGCGTCGGAATGGTCGCTGCATCGGTTCTGGGTCTCGTCCTTTTTGTCCTTGCGGCATCGTTTGCCTTGGCCAGCAGCAAACGATCTTTAAATCGGGTTCAATCTGCTTCAGAAGCTGTGGCTGCTGTGAAGTGGTCTTCACCGTCTCAAGTCCCGGCCAATTTGAAGCGGCTCGATATTCTCCGAGGCGAAGTGGCCAAACTCGAGGGTCACGCTTCGTTCCCTCCCCTGCTCCAAATCGGACTCGACCGGGGTGGCACCGTTCTGAAACCCGCCCGCGCACTGTACTACGACAAGGTTGGCGAGTTAGTGGAGACCTACGCCTACCGGCCCATGGTGCAGCGTCTACGTGCGGCCTCCCGGCAACGACGCATCGAATCGGACCGACGCGAGGGGCTCTATAACGACCTCAAGGCTTATCTGTTGATGAGTAGCGATGTTCAACGCCTGGAAGACGAGGCAAATCGCAACTTCCTCCAACGTTATCTGGCTGAACTCTTGAACGGCGCGATCAAGAAAGGGAATGAGGAGGCTTCCGTAACTGACCATCTCAAACAACAGGTTACGTTTTTTGCGGAGGGACTCCGGAAGGGGACCACCAAGCCTATTGCTCACGACAATACCGTTGTGACCCGGATGCGGAATCTGCTTTACGAAAAGCCGAGCATCGCCAGCGTCTATTCCCGCCTGAAACAGGAAGGTCGCGACCTATTGCCACCATATACCCTTGCCGATGCCTTACAGGGTCGCAATCTCGACTTATTTGCAGACGATGCGGTAGAGGTATCTGGGTTTTTCACGAAGGACGGCTGGACGCGATTCGCTAAAGATCGATTCGACAAGGAGAGCGAAAATCCGGCCGGTGATGATTGGGTGATGGGTGTGAAAGGAGGGGAATTGCCGCCCTCTATGCTCAACAAGAGTGAAATGGTGTCTGAGCTCGAATCGCTCTATTACACCGACTATGCCCTTGAATGGGAGCGTTTTCTGCAGTCAGTGCGGTTCCGCTCTTTCGAGGATGTACAAACTTCGGCTCGCTATCTCAACACGCTGAGCAACCAGGGTGACTCTCCCATTTTGTGGCTCCTTGCGCAAGTGAGCAATGAAACTTCCTTTTCCGGAGGCGTGCTTGGTGCAGCACTCGAAGGTGCCGGAAGTCGGGCAAAAGCGGGTGAGACATTGCTCGGTGGGAAGACCCGCTCGGCCATCTCGCGAGCACGACGCGTGCTGGGTGGAGGCAAAAAGGATGATGATAACGGTCCGCAAAATCCTGTTGAAAAACGATTCTCGGCCCTGCACGCACTCAAGGCAAATGAGGCCGCTGATGGAACGGCGGCAACAGGCTTGGTACAGGCGCTTGAGAGCCTGGGTCGCGTCGGTAGCGTACTCGATGGGATCAAGAGCGACGATGCACAGGCGTCCGAATATGCGGCCCGCGTCTTCGAGCAAGATGGGGGCGACCTTTCGCGCGAGTTGAGGGCTATACAGAATGCACTCGTCCGGATTGACCCGAAAGCGCGCCGATCCTTGTTTGAGGCTCCGATCCAACAGGCCTGGCGGACCATTCTTGCCGCCGCACAGCGTCATCTCGATACGCGCTGGAAAGAGGACGTTTATGGGCCGTTTCAGGCAACCCTTGCCGATCATTACCCGCTCAATCTTAATAGTGATTTTGACATTCCACTGGCTGATTTTGAAAACTTTTTTCGCCCGGATAATGGGATTGTGGCCACGTTTAAGAAAGAGCAGCTTGCCCCATTTTTGACGCGTGACGGAAGGCGTCCCCGTCAATGGGAGGGGCGCGGGATTACGTTGTCTCGCGAAGGATTAACGGTATTGGCTCGCGCCGATGAAATTGCAAGCGGACTATTTGCCGGAGGCGCTCTTCAGTTGAAGTTTGATCTGCAGGCGGAACTCCCCGAGCGAGAGCCAAACGCTCCGCCCGTCGATGAGGTGCGGATCCAGGTTCACGGCATTGAGGAGGCTTATAATATGGGAAGTTTTAGGCCATGGAAAGAATTTGTGTGGCCGGGACGGTCAGGGGCTCGGCTCGAGGTGTCGACCCAGCGTGGCGATCTACGCGCTATACATTTCGATGATGCGTGGGCGTGGTTTAGGCTTTTGCAGTAGGCTCGGGTTCAGCGCCGCGGAACGGCTAATTATGAACTACGCTGGCCCCTTGAACAGGGTATCACAGCCCGATACAATATGCGGTTACAACGGACCACCAACCCATTCAACGATCTCCGAACCTTCTTTACGTTTCAATGTCCGGAAACCCTCGACTAACTATACCTGACTCCGGAACCCTATGCCCATAGACACTGCCACCATATCCTGTTTCGGCAAGATCCCCACACACGGTGACTTTGTCCGATATCACGCAAACGGGCCAATTTGGCAAGAACTGGATCGATGGCTTCAAAATGGATTCTTTCTGGCAAAAAAACGAGGATCCTTGGGTGAAGGGACTCGACGTTCATGCGCCTTTGTCTTCAATCCAGCAAAAGCGCCCGGCGCGTTGGTGGGAGTAATCCGAAGCAGCCGCGACCGAAGTGGCAGACATTTTCCATTTGCGACCGGATTTTCGACGCCACCCATCGACCTCAAACGAATGATTGGAATGCCCCTTCGCTATGAGGCTTTTTTCAAGCAAGCCGCCTGCTTGGTGCGCGAGGCTACAACCGGTCGTATAGACTATCAGGACCTCAGTCAACGGATGGAAGGAATGCGGATTGGCCCCCCACCCGACCTAGAGGCCCTTAACGCCCGTTTCCAGCAACGGACCACCTTCAAAGATTTTGTAGAAATGTTGTGGGACCATTTTGACGATACGCGAAAATACCTCCTTTTGAAAAACCTGATCGATGTATTGAGGCCATTTCGAACAGGGAGCGTCGAAGATTCCGGGCCCCTTCATCTAACGTATGGTCTTAAGTTTCCTCTAGGAGCAGATCGATCCACAGTAGCCTGTCAGGTCAGCTTCTGGGTAGAATGTTGTTTTCGTTTGATGCACTTCACCGGGGTCCGGCCATCGTGTTTCTGGGCATTGCCTGACCAGCCCGAAGATGAATCCCCGTTTTTTATTCTTTTCCTCCATGAGCCAATTGCATCCATTAACGCGTTCTTGTTTGTGGGCGAGGACAACACTGATAGTCTCTTTGCCCTAGACAACGTAGGTCGTGACGTTGCCGCGCAAGTTGCGTTGTCCATCCCGCCGCGTTATGGTCAGTTGCTTGAATCCGACGAAGTAACGCTTTGGCGTTTTCTCCGACAATTGTGATTTCATTATTTATATCCAATAGAGTCCTTCTAACCTACAACGATGTCTGAAATACCGACCGTCGAAACCACGGAAGTGCTTGAACTTTCGCCGCTGGTAGAAGCATTGCTCGCCCCGGTTTCCGGCGAGAATCCGTGCGGTGACGACATTAAATATGACGACGATTTTCAAGAATTGAAGGCGGAAGTAGACTTGCTCGGCAGTGGAACGGGCGGCGTGGATTTCGATCGGATCGTAACGCTCGCCACCAAGATTCTTACCGACAAATCAAAAGATCTGGTCTCAGTGGGGTATCTAGCACTGGGTTTGAGTCGAACGAAAGGGGTCGAAGGTATGGCCGAAGGCGTTGTAGCGGCTCAAATGCTCGTGGAGCGGTATTGGGAAAAATTGTATCCGGCCAAGGCGGTCCGACGGCGGAACTCCCTTCAGTTTCTGGCTGACCGGCTAAAGGAGTGGATGCTGTTGCAACCGCGTCCTAAGGAATCGGATCGCGTCCCCCTGGAACTTGCCCGAGAAGCCCTCAAGGGATTGCAGACTTTTACGATGAAGGCCCTGGAGTACAAGGCGCCCGCCCTGAGCGGGTTAATGGCGGCATTAAATGAGGCTATCAAACGGTTGCCCAAGCCGAAGCCGGTTGAACAGCCGCCTGCGGAAACATCTCAGACTGCAGCGGGAGAGTCGGCGGAAACTGAAGCTCCGGTATCCTCCTCCGGCACGCCGGAATCCTCACGCGTAAAGCCAGAAAAAATCGGTTCCTCAACAGATGCCGTACGGCAGGTTATAAGATCAGCCGCATTTTTACGCAGTGAGGACGCAACGAATCCGGTTCCATACCGGCTGTTGCGGAGCGTCCGATGGGCTGCAATAAAAGAAAAACCGCCGAACGAAGGCGGGAAAACACTCATCAAGCCGCCCCCACAGCCACGATGCCAAGCGTTCGTTGGGCTGTTGGAAAAGGGTGATCCGGCGAAGCTCGTCGAAGAAGCTGAGGCCTCTTTTCAACAGGCTCCCTTTTATTTTTGGCTGGATCTACAACGCCTTATGGTGACGGCACTTGAGCAGTTGGGGGCCTCCTATAAGGCCGTCCGCCAGGCCGTAACAGCGGCGTGTGCCGAGCTTGTGGAGCGCCTTCCGGGGTTGACCGCACTGACATTTAGTGACGGTATGCCCTTTGCCGATTTGCCAACACAAGAATGGTTAGCGACGTTGGGTACGGCGGGCGGAACGGATGCGCGTGTCGGAACGAGCCGGAAGCAAGGTTCCGCCGGCGAATTGGAGGCCACGATGCAAGTGGCGCGGCAAACGTTGGGCAGTGGCGACTTGAGCGGAGCGCTCGCGCTGCTTCAATCCGCTCCTGCCGGGTACGATGATTCTGGGCAAATACGGTTCCGAAGACGGCTATATCAAGCCACGCTTTGTGCCAAGGGTGGCCAGCCCGAGGTTGCGCGGGCCATGCTTGAAGACCTGAATGAAACCGTGGCCAGGCACGCCCTCGATATGTGGGACCCCACCCTCGTCCTGGAGATGTGGGAGAACCAATATCAGGCTTATGTGGCCCTTGCAAAAAAACAGACTGGCCCCCGAAAAGCCACCTACCTCGAAGCAGCGTTCCAAACCCTGGACAAAATCTCACAATGTGATGCGGCGCGCGCCGTCAAAGTACTTAATAAGGCTAAATGACACTGCTACTTCTTTATTATCACGTTAACCTTGACACTTAGCTAGATTTTGATTTTTATGCACAAACGTTCGAAGACGGATTTCACGTGAACCGGTCTAGATGCCAAATAACACGATGTGCTGTTCCGAGGCCCAAATCGCTTCAATTTCGGAATCATCAGCTTTCGGCAGAAAATTTCAAAGCAGTCAGTACTTTTTCAGCCGTCGGCGCGTTCGTCACTTGATCCATCATAGAATTCGTCGCGGGCAGTCCGTTGAGGGTTGCACGCTATAGATTGTTCATTCTAGTTAGTCTGTTCGATGCTCGTTCAGCTCAAGGTAGTATTCAGGGGCTGGCCCGGTACGGGTGCCGATATGGTAAATCACAGGTGCCCAGACTGACTCAAGGTAGTATCGGGCTAATAATGTCACAGATAAAATGGAGGTAGGCTCATGTCACGGAGTTTCCAGCACGAAAAACCCCCGGCACGTATTAATCTTTTCCTCGAGGTAGCGAAAGGGGGTGCGAAGAAGAAAATGGAGCTGCCTTTACGGATGCTGGTGATGGGCGATTTCTTGGGGCGCGAAGATGATACACCCATTGAAGATCGTGAGGTCACCAACGTCAACAAAGATAATTTCGCAAACATCATGCAATCGTCCGACCTGGGGCTGCAATATGCGGTTGCGGACAAGCTCAGGGGTGGAGACGAGGAGATGAAGGTGGATCTGAAAATCAAGGATATGGATTCCTTTAGTCCGGATGAGATCGCCCGTCAGATTCCGCAACTTAGCAAGCTCCTTGCAACGCGCAACTTGCTACAGGATTTGCGAAACCGACTCATCAGTATGGGCGATTTCCGAAAGCAGCTTGAATCGGTTATTAAAGATGACGCTGCGAGAGAGCAATTACTGAGCGAGTTAAGCGCGGTGGTGGGCGATGCGGAAGATTCCGACTCAGAAGGAGGAGAATAAACGCACGTTACTTGATCTGTCTCAAATTGAGATGAATCGAAATCTTCTAACCGTCTTACTCTGAACGAAATAAAAATACAATCATGGCAGAGTCTGAAGTCAATCAAGCCGCCGAGGCAAAGGTCGAAACACTTGAAGGAAAAGAGAGCCTTCTCGATAGCATCTTGTCAAAGGTAGAGGTGGTCGCTCCTCATGAAAAAGTCGCCATCGAAGAATTCAAAGAACAATCCGCCATTGCGGACAAAGAACGGGGTTCTATGATGGCTGCCGCCATCAGCGTTTTCGTTAATGCCGTGGCCGATCTGGATCAACCACTGGACCGTATAGACAAATACCTTGTCGACGGTTTGGTAGCCACAATCGACGCCAAAATAAGCGACCAATTGGACGAGGTGATGCACAATGAGGCATTCCAGCAATTGGAGTCGACGTGGCGCGGTCTAAAATTTCTTGTGGATCGTACCGATTTCCGGAAAAATATCAAGATCGAATTATTAAATGCCTCAAAAGAAGATTTGCAGGAGTCATTTGAGGATTCGCCAGAATTGATCCAATCTGCTCTATATCGGCATGTGTATACCAATGCGTACGATCAGCCAGGGGCGGATCCGTATGCGGCGATAGTGACGAGTTACGAATTTGAAAATACGGCAGCGGATATGGCTCTGCTCCAGAACGCTTCAAAAGTGGCAGCGTCGGCTCACTGCCCGTTTATTTCATCGGTCGGGCCGAAATTTTTTGGTAAGAAGTCGATGGAGGATTGGAAGAAGATTCCCGATCTGGCTGCATACATGGAGACCGCCGATTACATCAAATGGAATTCGTTCCGAGAATCAGAAGACAGTCGGTACGTTGGACTCACTTTCCCTCGCTATATGGCTCGCTTGCCCTATGGATCTGACACGGTCTCGGCGAAGACATTCAATTATGAGGAGAACGTAAAAGGCGATGACCACGACAAATACCTGTGGGGTAATGCGTCGTTCAACTTCGCCGCGAATATGGCACGTTCCTTTGCCAGTGATGGATGGTGCGTGCAAATACGCGGTCCTGAAGCCGGTGGAAAAGTTGCCGACCTGCCCGTTCACTTGTATGATGTCGGAAAAGGCAAACAGATGAAGATTCCGACCGAAGTGCCCATCAGTGAAACACTGGAGTTTCAGTGCGCGAATCTCGGATTCATGCCGCTTAGCCATTATCAGGGGAAAGACTTTGCCGTCTTCTTCTCCGCCAATTCGGCACAGAAACCAACAACCTACGACGACCCGAATGCGACGGCAAACAGCCGTATAAATGCGCGATTGCCATATATATTCCTGGCTTCCCGGATTGCCCATTACCTCAAAGTGCTTCAGCGCGAAAACATCGGGGCCACGAAAGACGCTTCCGCGATAGAAGAGGAACTGAATTCATGGCTCAAAGGACTTGTCACGGAAATGCAGAATCCAAGTGCAGAACAGGTGGCCAAGTACCCGCTACGGGCGGCTGAAGTTAAGGTAAGTGAAATTGCAGATAACCCTGGCTTCTTCAGAGTTCAGACAGCGATTATGCCTCATTTCCAGATCGAAGGCATGGATATCAGTCTGTCGCTCGTCGGTAAGATGCCGAAGAAATAATGATTATTCGGTCGAGCGTAGAGAGGCACGCGAGGTGATGAGACTATGACGTTCGTTTCTCATCTAGCAAGGCCTTTAGTTTCGCGCTGGTCGTTGATCCTGTGGCAACTAACGGATCAGAAATAGAATAGACCTGACAAAAAGGGGCGCCGATGTTTGCCGCCCCGACGAATAGAACATCGCTGCGATATCGTTGAATCAGGCTCATTTGTATGAGCCCGGGTTGGCCCTAAATGGGAATGATAGGCGGAGTAAGTCTTATCATTGTTTTCCACATCTGGTTTGGCCAATCAAGTCCTAATAATAACTAGTCCGAAGGAGGACGCACCATGCCTACACCAATTTATATGTCCATTAATGACGCCGCCGTTGCCGGTTCGGTAGAAATCGCCGGTCGTGAAGGAACAGTTGAAATCATTGAACTCAACCACGACCTCCACATCCCGACCGATGTCCACTCGGGAAAACTCACCGGCGTTCGGATGCACAGCCCCTTCTCCGTCAAAGCGGCTTTTGACGCGGCGACCCCCTATGTCTACAAGGCATGTACCGAAGGCGAGACCTACAACACGGTGAAATTTAGTTTCTTTCAGATCGACGACCTCGGTACGGAAGTGGAGTACTTCACCATTTTGTTGGAGCGGGTGAAGGTCTCGGAGGTGAAAGCGGAAGTTCCCAATGTGAAGGATGCCAACTATGAGCAATTTCCACACATGGTCAACTATAGTTTCGTGTATGGCAAGATCACGTGGACGTTTACAGACGGTACCCTTGAACACACGGATGACTGGATTGCTGCTCGGTAATTCGGTTTTGGGTATTCCTATCCTCTTGGGGAGAAGAGGGCAAGTTTGGCCCTCTTCTCCTTCGTCTTTGGGATCTCGGCCTCCGGTAGCGTTAGGGCGGTCGGGAGATCGCGGTCCGCCATGCAAGCAAGTCTATATGATATCCTCAGAGGCCACTTTGAAGATGGAAGCCCGGTGCGATCCGTGTCGGAGAGACGGCATCGCATGCTAAGTGTGATCAGCAACCTGACCCACCTGTTTAATACCCGACAGGGTGCGATTCCGCATCTGCCGGATTATGGACTACCGGATACCACGTCGGTCTATCATGACGTGACGCAGACGCCCGATGTCCTTGCACGCGAAATTAGGAGCGCCGTACAAAAGTACGAACCACGACTCACGCACGTGCGCATCGACGTCCGAGAGGGCGAATCTGCCACAATGCGCATGGTTTTTATCCTCACTGCCAATTTGGAAAAGGGTCAGCGTATTCGCCTGCAAACAACGTTCGCCGCCGATGACCTTGTCCGAGTCAACCCGTGGACCCGCGCAGAGTAACGCGTACGAATTAATGTGCCTGTCACCTATTTACCAGCCATGCGCCGTTATTACGAAGAAGAAATGCGATATCTGCACGAGGCCGGAAAGGTCTTTGCCGAAACGCATCCTGAACAAGCACGTTACCTAAATCCTGATAGCGTGACCGACCGGGATCCGTATGTCGAACGGCTATTCGAGGGTTTTGCGTTTCTGACCGGACGGATTCACGAACGACTTGATGACGAGCTTTTCGAATATACTGGCAGTCTTTTCCAACTGCTTTATCCGCATTTTCTAAAACCATTTCCTTCGTGCTCCCTCATTTCCTTCCGCCCCAAGTCAGGGCCACTGAAGGAGACCATTCTGGTGAAGCGGGGGACGGAAATCCGCTCGGATGCCGTCGGAGACGAGCGGGCCGTTTGCCGCTTCCACACCACGAGCGATGTGCGCCTCCACCCGATCCGGTTGGCTGATGCGACGCTTCAGCATGCTCCTGACGGCACGAGCAATGCAACATTGCGTTTTCAACTCGACGGTGGGGGTGGTCTGGGCGGGTTGAATCTGAGTCCATTACGAATATATTTCCATGCTGCTCCGGCTGTCGCTTCACGGATGCACCTTTTCTTTACGCGCCATGTTCGGCGAGTCGTTGTCAGCGGCGGGATGGGGAATGGCATGGCCCAGGTCAGAAACGAACTCTTCGCTGACTCTACCGTCACGCTCGACGGACAATCGTGGATTACCCCCGGTGGAACTTCCGACGAAGAGGCCCTTTTGCCCGGGACGACAGCATCTTTTTCAGGATTCCGTTTACTGCAAGAATACCTCTGTTTTCGTCAAAAATTTCTGTGTATCGACGTACATGGCCTTGAACGGTTTAGCCCGTCGATGCCGGTGACATCTTTTCAGGTGGAAGTGTTCTTTGATGAAGCTTATCCGGAAGACCGACGCTTTAAGGCCGAAAACCTGCGTCTTTTCTGTACGCCGGCGCTCAACCTTTTCGAATCCGATGCGGCGCCCATTCGTGTCGATCATCGTGCCGCCGAGCACCGCATTATTGCTGATCCGCATTTCCGTAAGAGCCTGGAAGTCTACGAAGTTGATACTGTGGTGGGTATCGAGGAAAAAACGGGTAAACGGCGTCAATACGCTCCGTATTACGCCTTCGAACATGCGACATCGGAAGAAGGCAGGTACTACGCTACTACGGCACGAATCGGGCCAACGGGCCGTCGGGAAACCTACCTCTCAATTGGGGACTCGGAACAGCAGAATACAACCCTTTTTACGACTATTCTTTCGCTCGACGTACATTGTACCAACGGAAGCTTACCACGTGAAAAATTACAGGAGGGGATGCTGAACAAACTAGCACCCGAATTTCCGCAGGATGTGGTTCCGGAAAACCTGACGCGACCGACCTTAATCCTTTATCCGCCCACCGAACAACAAAAGGGGTTCTTTTGGAAGCTTATTTCCCATCTGTCCCTTAATCACCAATCGGTGGCTACACATGCAGCTTTGGCCGGTGTGTTGTCGCTTTATGACTGGACGAAGGAGAAGGGCAACAAGCGGCGTATCGCGGGGATCGAGGACGTGCGATGGGAAGCCAAAGAGGTGATGCGGCGCGGCGCCATCCTGCGTGGGGCCGAAGTGCATATCGCCGTGCAAGAAGCCCATTTTCCGGATGAAGGGGACCTGTGCCTGTTCGGGCTCGTCCTGAGCAAGTTCCTCGCGATGTATGCGACCTTGAACTCCTTCGTCCACCTTAGTATCGAACTCAAGCCATCAGGGAAGACGTATCAATGGCAACCGCAGAACGGACAACGGCCGATCCTGTAGTGTCGGTAGAATCGGCATCGTCCCCGCAGCCTCAGGCTATGGGGGCTGCGGCAGGCGTGTATGATGCCCTGTTCAATGCGGGGTACGAATTCGATTTTTTTCAGGCTGTCCGGCTGCTCGAACGGTTTTTTCCGGATGCCCCACCCCCCGGCGAGTCGGCCGACGTTCGTACCGAGCGGATCCGGTTTCGACCGCATGCGGGGCTGGTCTTTCCGGCAACCGATGTGAAGCGTGTCAATCATGCGGAAGCAGGCGCCGCGGAAGTGGTCGTCACCTTCATGGGACTGTACGGGGTCGATACACCGCTCCCCTCCTATTTCCACGAGGAATTGACCTCCGAAGAGCCGGAGACCATGCCGCTACGTGATTTTCTGGACATCTTCAACCACCGGCTTTATTCATTTTTCTACCGGGCCTGGAAAAAATACCGCCCGGGTTCGGGGGCCGCAAAGGAGGCCCATACGGCGCGCTTTCTGGCCCTCGCCGGCCTTGGCACGCAAGGCGCTCTGGCCGATGCACCGATGCCCGGAATACGCCTCGCAGCCCTCGCCGGCCGGCTCTCCGGACGCGTCCGCAATGCTGAAGGACTTCGCTCGCTCCTGACGACCTACCTCGGCGTGGCCGTCGGGGTCATCGAAAATATGCTGCGCCGCGTCCCGATTCCGCAGCGGCCGCGCCTCGGGGGCGGCGCTGTACTCGGCGATACGACCACCATCGGCGCTACCGTGGCCGACCGGTCCGGTGCCTTTCGCCTCGTCCTTGGCCCCCTGTCTTATGCCGAATATGAAACCTTTTTGCCCGGCGCTTCCGGCGCACGACTGCTCGACTATCTCGTGCACCTTTACGCCCCGGATTACCTCGCTTACGATGTCGAATTACTCATAAACACCGACGAGATCCCGGTCGCAAAGGCCGGCAATCGGACCACCAGGCTCGGCGTGAATATGTGGCTGGACAGACCCGATGGCGGCGTGACGACGCAGGTGGTTTCATACGCATGATTTTGCTTCACCCAATCCCCTATATGCCATGATTACCAAAGATCTCAAAAAGCTCCTTCAGAAGCTCAATGACCATACCACCCGTTCCCTTGAGGCCGCCGCCGGCTTCAGCATCTCGCGCGGCCACTATGAGGTGACCACCGAGCACCTGCTGCTTAAACTGATGGAAGACGGTTCGGGAGACCTCGCCCTTATCTTCAATCACTTCGGCGTCAATACGGGCGACCTGTGGGATGCGCTCCTGCGCCACCTCGAAGGGTTTCAAACGGGCAATACGGGACGCCCGGCGTTCTCCCCGCTCATGCTTCAGTTGTTCGAGGCGAGTTGGGTTGTCACGTCCGTGCATCATGGGCTGTCAGAGATCCGCTCCGGCGCCGTTCTCGAAGCCCTGATCGATAGCGAGTCGCTGCAAGGCGCACCCTATATGGACCACTTGCGGGGCATCAAACGGGATGTGCTGCGAAGCGATTTCTTCGAAATCGTCGGCGGATCGGTGGAAGACCGGAAGGCCGGGCGGCATGCACGGACGCTGCCGCTCGATGGCGGTGAGGCGCCCGAGGGCGAGACGGCCCTCGACCTCTATACCACCGACGTCACGGGGAAGGCCCGCGATGGGGGCATCGATCCCGTCTTCGGCCGCGACGCCGAGATCCGGCAGATGATCGACGTGCTCAGCCGCCGGCGCAAAAACAACCCGATCCTCGTCGGTGAGCCCGGCGTGGGGAAGACCGCCGTCGTCGAGGGGCTGGCCTTGCGCATTGTGGAGGGCGACGTCCCCGACAGCCTCAGCGAAGTCGAGATTCGGGGGCTGGACCTCGGGCTGTTGCAGGCCGGCGCCGGCGTCAAAGGCGAGTTCGAGAACCGCCTCAAGACGGTCATCGAAGAGGTGCGCGAGGCACCGAAGCCGACGATTCTGTTCATCGACGAGGCGCACACGCTCATCGGGGCCGGTGGGGCCGCCGGCACGAGCGATGCCGCCAACCTGCTCAAGCCGGCACTGGCACGCGGCGAACTGCGCACCGTGGCCGCCACCACGTGGTCCGAGTACAAGAAATATATCGAGAAAGATGCGGCCCTCGAACGACGTTTTCAGATGGTGAAGGTCGATGAGCCGTCCGTCAGCAATGCCGTGACCATGCTGCGCGGCATCAAGGGCAAATATGAGGAACACCACGCGCTGCCCATCTCCGATGCGGCGGTGGAGGCTGCCGCCGAACTCTCGGCGCGCTTCATCGCCGGGCGGTTCCTGCCCGACAAAGCCGTCGATCTCCTCGACACGGCGGCCGCGCGGGTCAAGATGTCGCAGAGTGCCAAGCCCGCCGCCATCGACGATGCCGAGCGGCGTCTGCAAAACCAGGAGATTCTTATCCGTGCCATCGAGCGTGACCTCAAGACCGGCGTGCGCCACGATGCCGCTGAACTCGATGGGCTGAACGAAGACAAGGCCGAGATCGAAACGGAGTTGGAAGCCCTTCATACACGGTGGGACAAGGAGAAAGCCCTCGTCGGCCGGATCGTCGAGGCGCGCGCGCGGATGGGCGAGGCGGTCGCCGCGGGAGGCGACGGGGCGCCTGACGATGCCCGTGCCGAACTGGCGACGCTGCAGGCGGATCTCGCCGAGCTACAGGGAGACGAGCCGCTCATCCATCCGGAAGTCAATGCCAGCGTGACCGCCGAGGTGGTGGCTGATTGGACGGGCATCCCGGCGGGCAGTATGGAAAAGGATGAAGCGCAGATACTCCTCGAAATGGAAGAACGGCTGGAGAAAGCCATCATCGGGCAATCGGAAGCCCTCGACCTTATCGCCGACACCATCCGCACGGCCAAGTCGGGCATGGGCAATCCGGAAGCGCCTATTGCTGTATTCCTTTTTGTCGGCCCAAGCGGGGTCGGGAAGACGGAGTGCGCCCGCACCATCGCCGAGCAACTCTTCGGCGGCGAGCGCTTCCTGACGACGATCAACATGAGCGAATATCAGGAGTCGCACACCGTCTCGCAGCTCAAGGGCTCGCCTCCGGGGTACGTGGGCTACGGCGAAGGCGGCATCCTGACCGAGGCCGTGCGCCAGCGCCCGTACTCCGTCGTCCTCCTCGACGAGGTCGAGAAGGCCCATCGGGATGTGCTGAACCTCTTCTATCAGGTCTTCGACAAGGGCTTCATGCGCGACGGCGAGGGACGCGAGATCAATTTCAAGAACACCATCATCATGATGACCTCGAACCTCGCCTCGGACATCATTTCGTATGTGGTGAGTGAGGACGAGCGGCCCGGCCCCGACGAGATTCGCGAGGCCATCCACGAGACCCTCGCCGGGCATTTCCAACCCGCCCTCCTCGCCCGGATGAAGGTGGTGCCCTTCTATCCGCTCTTGAAAGAGCCCATGAAACTGATCGTGCGACTCAAGCTCGGTCGTATCGGCAAACGGCTCCGTGAGGCCCATCACATGGAATTCGACTACGCCGACGACGTGGTCGAGCGCATCGCCGAACGCTGTACACAGATCGACCTCGGCACGCGCAATATCGACTTCATTATCGACAAGAACGTGCTGCCCGATGCCTCGCGGGCCCTCATCACGCGGATGGCCGCCGAAGATTTGCCGACGCGCCTGACCCTCGGCATCGACGATGCCGGGGACTTCACGTACATGTTCGACGCGTGATCACTGACGGGTGCATCGTACGATTTACTGTAAGCGAAGGAGAAGGTCATGCCGCAAATTACCCCCCAACAAGGTTGTATCATCAACCCGCCTGAAACGGCACATTTTCACTTCTTGTGCGACATCGACAAGGCATCCGGCATCGCGTACGACCTGTCCGCAGGCGCCACACACGACTTCGATCTTCGGCAGTTTGATGTCGTCGACTTTCAAGGTAGGGGCAGGATCTCGGAACCCTATAAATTTGAAATCAACCTGGTCTCGAAGGATCCGGACATCGATTTTTTATCGATGATCAACGAGCCGGCCGCACTTTATCTAAAGCGCGGCGACCACTGGGATTTTGAAGGAGGATGGGATCCGTCGACCGGCAAATCCGACCGGGTGCTCTTTGGCATTGTCACTGACGTGCAAATGGGGCGGCGCGTGGTTCGGCGATCGGGCGATTTATTCTACTACCGGGTTTTTCTTGCGCCCCGGTTGTGGAAGCTCACACTCAACTTTCAGAGCCGGGTATTTCAACACCGAAGCGTACTCGATATCATCGACGATGTCCTTGCGGGGTATGATGGTGATTTTCTGGCCAATGTGGATTATCGCATTGATGTGCAGGATGCGAATGTGTATTACGAGCGCGAGTACACGTTGCAGTATCAGGAGACTGATCTGAGTTTCATCAGCCGACTGATGGAGCAGGAGGGGCTCTATTATTTCTTTGAACATGACCCTCTATCAAACAAAGAGATCCTCGTCATCGTCGATGAGAAGACGAAGGAGTTGGATGTGGAGGACAGCGGGGGAGGCCGAATGACCCTGGACTTTTCCACGTCTTCCGATCTGCATGATCTCAGCGCTGCCGCCGAGGAAAATGTGACCTCGTTCACCTATCGACAGCAGATGACCACCGGGCGTGTGCGCCTCCGCGACTACAACATCGCGGACTTTGAAGACAACCTGCCCGCCGAGGAGGATGTGGATACGGAGATGCCGGGCACGTATTACGAATACGGCAAGTTTTACACCCGGCAACGGCCCTATGTGAAGACCGGCGAGAAAGACGAGGGGGACATCATTTCGGCCGATACCGATCAGCAAGATTTTGTTCAGGAGCGTACGACGCAGCTCGATCGGTTGTTGAAGGTACGTAGGCAGGAGATCGAGTGTCGGCGAGAGGTGATGAGTGGGATCAGCACCTGCATGGGGTTTTCGTTCGGGCTTCGGTATGTGTTGACCTCACACTTCCGAAACGGTCTCAACCGGGATTATCTCATTATTGCTGTCAAGCATTTCGGCTCGCAAATTACCCTGCTCGGGTTGAATAATCTCGCGGATCTCCCTGCGGATCCTGCCGACGGGAGTACCGCCATGATCAAAGCAGGGCAAGTTTTTCAGGCCACATACTACAATTGTTTCCAGTGTATCCCGACGAGTGTGCAATTCCGGGCCGAGCGCCGGACGCCGGTGCCCCGCATGGCGGGCATCCTGACGGCGAAGGTGGAGCGGGCCGAGAGCGCGTCCGACGACCAGGCCGATGTGGATGTAGAGGGGCGGTACCGGGTCCGCCTCCCCTTTGACGAGAGCGGCACGGGTGCCGGACAGGCCTCCCGTCCCTTCCGCCTGACGCAGCCCTATTCGGGCGGCAACTACGGCATTCATTTCCCCAACCACGCCGACACCGAGATGGTCTTTGCCTGTGTCGATGGCGACGTGGATAATCCCATTGCGCTGGGCACCGTCCCGAACTGGAAGCATCACACGCCCTCGCCCCACAAAAATCACATCCTGAAGTCACAGAATCCACCCATCGCGGCGGCGCATGCACCCAGCATGGGGGGCGCCTCGCTGGGAGATGTCTTCACCTTCGAGGCCAAGAAAAACGTCATCCGCACCCACCGCGGGCACATGATGGTGATGGACGATGCGGACGGTACGGCCAACGTCGGCATCACGATTCAGACCGGCAAAGGCGAGAATGCCACCGGGCGCAATACGTACTGGAGCAGCCGCATGGAGATGGGCGGCTACCGGCGCAAGTCCATCCTCGAACAGGTCATCGACAGTTCCACACATGTCCTCACGTGGCTCGGTGCCGGCTTCACGCGCGACTTTCCCAGCCTCATCGGCGAGGCTACTTCTGCTATCGCCTCGCAGGTCGTGACGGGGGACTATATCGCCGACACGTACGGTGACACGACGCCCATCGGGGTCAAGCTCTTCACCACGCGCACCGTCGATCTGGTCGGCAAAGACGGCGTCAACATCGTCTCGCCCAACCTCCTCGGCATGTTCGGCGGGGATCTGATCGAGGTGCCGCCCGGCGGCATCGACCCGCGCAACTGGATGATATCCATCGTCAATTTCCTGATGAACACCCTCTATCAAGGGGTTATCCAGAAATGGGCTAAGGAGGTAAAAGACTCCAAAAAGAATACCGAGACCTACAAGAGCAAGGGGGTCCGACATCCCAAGATCCTCTCCTTCGTCAACTACGAACACGACAAACAGAAGGACCTTTTCAGGAATTACCTGACGAGCATCGTGCAGCTGCCGGGGATCAACCTGAAATCGGTCGGCGATATCAAGCTCTCGGCGTTTCAGAGCGTCAACGTGGCGGCCGGTCAGGCCGGCTACAAACTCACCTCCTTTGGCAGCATCAACCAGGGGGCCGACCTCAACATCGGGCTCAAGGCGTATCAGGGCATCACGATCAAGGCGGGCGGGAAGGAATACGAAGGCGAGGGGCTGAACAAGCTCCTCAACAAAGCGGGACACGCGATCCGCAACCCGCTTTTTGCCTTCTTCCAAAAGGCCGCCAACAAGATGGGTGCCGACGCACTCGGAGATCTTGCTTTCGGCGTCACGAAATACTTCCCGCTCACGCTGGAGAATGAAAACAGCGAAATCCTCATCCTTACGGGTGCCAAAACCAAGGGCGACATCCTCATCAATGCCCAGGTGCCGAAAGGCAAAGAGCATAGCGGGAACGTCGTCGTGCATGCCGAAGGCGGGGACGTTCGGACGCGGGCCCGGTGGGACATGTCCTTCGGTACCGGCGAGTTCGAGGATGACCACAATGAAGACGATGTCGGCCAGGTTCTCAAGGAGATAAAAACCCAGATTTCAACCAAAGAGAAGAATCTGGAGGTCTTTGCAGAGAAGACGGCGGGGCTGCTGAGTGAACTGGATGCCCGCGACAAGGATACCCTTGAAAACCCCAAGCAGGAAGCCCAGCGAAAATACAGCCTGATCGAACTGCGCAACGACACGCTCAATCTTCAGGCGACGCAGGCCGTAAAGATCGGGATGCGGCGAGGGGGCGAAGTGCGCCCGAAGAACATGGGCCTCGAATCGGACGACACCCTCTACATTGGCCGCACGGCCGCCGCCGAAGACCCCAAGCCCGATGGCCACGACCTCTTCACGTCGGGGGACTTGCCCAAACTCGTGGGCAACAAAGGGGGCGATGTCACGAAGCCCGAAAAGCTGTATATGCGCTCCAACGACGAAATGCAGTTGCTGACCATGGGGGACGATAGCGGCATTTTGGTCGGGCGCGATGCCAGCGACAAGGGGAAGACCACCTATCTACACATGGCATCAGGCAAGGAGGTCAACCTGCTCACGATGGACGATGGGACGATCTCGATTGGGAAATCTAGCAGCAAAGGCAAAACAAAGGACGTCCACATCGAGGCCGACAAAAAGATCGACATCATCGCCGGCGACCAGATCACGTTGACGTGCGGGCAAGCCAGCATCACGCTTAAGAAAGACGGCACGATCGAAATCAAGGGGCAGGGCATCACACTCGATGCGGGGAATAAGCCCCTTGATGCCAAAGCGATGGGGGTGAAGATAGATGCGAAGGCGAAAGCTTGTGAACTGAAAGGAATGGCCACGGTGTTAAAGGCCACTAAAGATATTGTGCTTGATGCGAAAATGAACAGCAAGATTAAGGCAGGAATGAATGTGGAGTTGAAAGGTGGTCTCCAGGCAAAAATTTCGGGAGTTATGGTCGATGTTAGCGGCCAGGCCATGGGAACCTTTAAAGGCGCCATTACGAAAGTCGGATAACCAAGACGGAGATCGATATGCCTTTTCCAGCCGGAACCATCACCGAGGGGCTAATGCACGGCCCGCCCGGCATGGGGCCGGGGTGCCCGACGGTGCTCATCGGCAACAAGCCCGCCTGGCGCGTGGGCGACATGCACACGTGCCCGGTGCCCAACCCGCCGCCGCTCGCCGGCCCGGGCAACCCCCACGGCCCAGGTACCACGATGCCGCCAGGGGCAGTCACGGTGCTCGTCGGCGGCCCGCCCGCCGCGCGCATGACGGATCAGATCATGGAGCCGGCCGCCCTCGTTCCGCCGCCGCCGAATCTTATTATGATGGGCATTCCCACGGTTCTCATCAAATAGCCCATGTCGCTGCTCGCCGATATTGCCACCGGAGCCACGGTTCTTTGTGCCGAGGACCTTCGCCTCCCGGGCCTGCGTCCGATGGTGCTGGCCCGCGGGTACCGGAGCGACCATGCCGCGGTCCGGGGGTTGTTCGGGAATGGATGGGCCTTCAACTGGGACATCACCCTGCACGTCGAGCGGGACCGCATCCGGCTCGTCACGGGCGACGGGCGCGAGACGGTGTTCAAGCCCATCACCGTCGGGATGCAGGCCCGCCTGGAGGACAGCGGGTACGTGATCGAACATCATCCCGACGCGTACGTGGCCTACCGTACGCCCCGGCGGAAACAGGTTTTTCTCAAGCGCAACGCGAGCGGCAACGTATTGCCCCTCGACCGCCTGGAGGATCTTTCCGGGAACCACTTTCAATTTGCTCGTCAGAACGGCCGCCTGACGATGCTGGCTGACACCCTGGGGCGGCGCATCGCATTTCAGTACGGCGGAGAAGTGATCTCGGCGATACAGGTGACCCCGGCAGGGGGTGGGGGGCCCGTTACCGTTCAAACGTTCCGATACGATGCGCAGGGCGATCTCATTGGTGTCGCCGATGCCCTCCGGCGCGAGGAACGCTATGCGTATCAAAAACACCTCATGGTAAATCATACGAATCGCCTCGGCGGCAGCCGGTTCGCCCAATATGCAGACGACGGTCGCTGCACGGCCCTCTGGAACAACGATGGGTCGGGCGTTCGCCTTCTGGACTACGATGACCTCCGGCAGACCACGCGCATCGTCAACACGCTTGGCGAGCAGGCACTCTATCGCCATTCCGAAAAAACACAGGTGCTTTCACAGGTCGATCCGCTTGGCGAGAGCCAGTATTTTTACTACGATAAAGCCCTTCATCTAACCGGCTATTCGGTGGAGGGAGGCGGCGTGGCAACGATTCAAAACGTAGCGGACGGGGCACTGATGCAGGCCGACGGGGAGGAACGGGTGGCGTTCCTTCAATACAATGACGAGGGCCTGCTTGAAAGTGTCGCCGGAGCGCTGGAGAACACGTCCACCCTGGGCTATGACGAGGCGCAAAATCTCACGCTGTACCGGTGTCCCGGGGGGGCGATGTGGACGTTCGAGCGCGACAAGCGGGGGCGGGTGATCCGAGTGACCAGTCCAGAGGGCCGATGGGTAAGCCGCACGCACGGCGACCGCACGGTCACCGTTGAAGACGACGTCGGGCCGCTCCATACGGATACGTATGACGGTTTGGGCCGCCTCACGGCCCGCGCCATGAGCGGGGAACGCCGTCGTCAATATCAATACGATGCCGGGGGGCGGCTCATCGCCGTATCCGTCGATGGCGGGTATAATGTCAAGTTCGGGTACAATGCCGCCGGGCTGCTCGACACGGTCTCGGATACCGAAGGCCTCCGTGCGACCATGCGATACGAAGCCTTCGGACGTCTCACCGCCGCCACCGACACCCACGGCGACCGGTGGACCTTCGACTACGATCCGGACGGACGCCTCACGGCCGCCCGCGTACAGGGGCTATCGACGCGCTTCGGCTATGATTGGCAGGGACGCGTCGTGGAATACACCGGCTTCGACGGGCGCACCCGGCAATTTGAATATGATGAGGATGGAAAAACCGTCCGTTCGCCCGACGGCGAACGCGTCTTCGATTTGCTCCATGAACTCGTGAAAGAGACCGAGGCCGGACGGACCGTCCGGCAGTGCTCGTACGGTCCGTCCGGCGAGCTCCTCGACGCCGAAGTCGACGGGCGCAACCTGAGTTTCACGTACGATGGCGAGGTGCGGCTCCTCACGGTCGGCGACGGCACCCACACCCTGGCCCGGTCATACGACCGCGACGGCAACCTGATCGGCCTCGATGCGGGCGAGGTGTCGTATGCGTTCGCCTATGACGCCCGCAACCGGCTCGTCGGCCTCACGCGAGAAGAGGCAGATGTGGCCCGCCTCGAATATGACGCATCGGACCGATGCACGCGTCTGGTCGAAGGCGATGGCGGCGAAATCGCGTTTTCGTATGATGTGCTCGACCGCCTCACCGAATCGCGACGGCAGCGTCCCGCCGGGCCTTCGTCGGTGCGCTATCGTGCGGGTGGCCCGCCGGTCATCGATGGGGTGGGTGGAGCAGCGGAAGGCGATGAAATCGGCCTCGTGCTCCATCAGCAGGGGTTGGCGCTCGTGCTGTTGGCCCGCCTCGGCACGCTGACGATGCCGGTGTGGCGGCAGGATGCCGGTCCGTCTCCGGCGAAGTGTGGGCGCGTGGCGGTCTGTCTGTATGGCGAGGATGCTTTGCGTATGGCGTCGCCCCGCGATCCGTGCGACCTCTTGCAGTACTGGCAGCCGGCCATCGAAGAGAACACGACGAACCTGCCGTCCGCCGCCGCGCTCGGCCGCATGGGGTCTATTCTCGACCGGTTCTTCCTTTCACCCGCACACTTCGACCTGTACCACGTCGCCGATCCGGGTATGTTGCCGCGTCATCAGGCGGACCGAAATCGCGGGCCCGACCCACTTGTCACCGGCGGTCATCTGTCGGCGCCGTTGCGTCCGAGGGTGTGGCGCGAGGTCGCCGCTGAGATGAACCACACCTTCCCGACGCCGCGCAAAGGCGGCCTCGAACCGGCCGATGTTTTTGCCCTCATTGAAGCTTGACCATGCAGCCTATTACCGACATAGCCCTCGATGACACCCGCTTTGTGCCCGGTGCGGTGCTGCCCGGCATCGTCCTCGGCGGGGATGACGCTCCGGACCTTTCCGGCGCCGATCTCTCCGGCGCCGATCTGCACGGGGCGGTGCTGACGGACCTCCGTGCCGAGGGCCTCAACCTGAGTGGGGCTAATCTGCGGGAGGCCGCCATCTCAAATGCCATCATGACGGAGGCTGACCTGTCGGGTGCCGATTTGACGGGGGCTACCATCGAAGGGGTCTTGATGGCGGACGCCACCTTTGCCGGGGCCAAGATGGGCGGGGCGCGCATCACCGAAAGCGACCTCAGTCATGCCGATTTTAGTGGGGCCAAACTCGCTGGCATCACCATCAATTCCACCATGATGGAGGCAGCAATCCTGACCGGATGCGATCTCAGCGGCAGCGATCTGTGCGAAGCGTTCCTGATGGAGGCCGACCTCGCGGGGGCCGTCTTTCGCGGGGTAAACATGCAAAGAGCACTCCTCAAACGGGCCAATCTTGCCGGTGCGGATTTCACCGAGGCGGTGCTGTCGAACGCGATACTGGAGCAAGCCACGGCCCCCGACGCCGTGTTCAAAGGGGCGATGCTCGTGTCGTTATATGCCAAGCGGGCCGACCTCTCCGGGTGCGACTTTTCCGGGGCGAAGGCCTCCGTGGCGACATTCGAACGCGCGGCGTTGGCCGGGTCGAAGTGGCTGAACGCCGTCGCCGAATATGCCTCCTTTGAGTTCGCCGGGCTACAGCGGGCGAAGATGATGGAGAGCAATTTTTCGATGGCGAATTTTGTCGGCGCTGATCTCGCGGAGGCGCGGGCGGCGAAGTGCGATTTTTATGGGGCCGATTTCTTCTGGGTCCCTATGGATTCATTTGCCCACGCAAACTGTGAGATGGACCATGCGCGGATGCCGGTGGTTGTAAAAGTGAAATACGGTCCGGGTGCTTCTCCGCCGCCCGTCACGCCGATTCCGCTTCACGTGGCGCCGGCTTCCCCCGAGATGCGCCGGAGGTTATCGCAAGGCAAGGCTCGATAAACACCATGGATATCTGCAATGAAACCCCCTTCGTAGACGGGCTGGCCATCGGGATGGGGCCGGACCGGCAAGCATGCCTCAGCGTGCTTGTCAAGGCCACGTTTGCGCTGCCGAAGCCGGGCGAGGAGACGCCCGCGCCGGCCGGAGAGCAGTGGCCCATCGTGGCGGCGGACGAGTATTTTAAGGGCGACATCACCGGCAGTGTGGAATACGAGGCGGATGCCGTGCCGTTCAAGCCCCGTGCCGACGTGGTCCTCATCGGGAAGGCCCACGCACCGGGTGGGCGGCCCGTGAAGGCGCTCGATGCCATGCTACGGGTCGGCCGGCTGCGAAAGGTCATCCGCGTATTCGGTGATCGTAAATGGATCTTTCCGACCCGGTTGGTGATGGTACCCGTCATCAGTGAACCGGAGCCCTTCACCGAGATGCCGCTCGTGTATGAGCGGGCCTTCGGCGGGTTCGACCGCAAAGCGGCCAAGTGGTGCGCCCACAATTACATCGGGAAAGGTTTTCTCGGGAAAAAATCGAAAGAGTCCGTCGACGGCAAGCCCCTGCCCAATTTGGAGGACCCGCACCGCCTGATCCAATCATGGGACGATGAGCCGATGCCCGTGGGCTTCGGGTTTTACAGCAAAAACACCCAGCCCCGGGCCGCTTTCGCCGGGACACAGAAAGGGCTGGAGGCGCCGCACGAATACTTCGGCCTCGCGGCGGATTTCAAACACGACTTTTTCAACGGCGCCTACCCCGACCTGCAGGTGTCCGGCTATCTGAACGGCGACGAAGAAGTGGAGATGGTGAATCTGACGCCCGACGGTCCCCACCGTTTTCGGCTTCCCGGCGTGCGGCCGGTCATCACGCTCCACACGTATGTGGATGCGCCCGAGCCCGCCTTCGCCGGAGATGCGGACATGCCGGAGCGGGCCACGCAGGCAACGGCACTCGACGCTGTCCTCGACACCCTCGTTTTTTCGCCCGAAGAAGGCGTTTTCTGTCAGGTCTGGCGCGCACGCCGGTCGCTTCGGGACATCGAAACAGACATTGAAAACATCGCCCGCATCGAGATCAAATCCATCCCGGTGAGGCAATAATAGGCCACATTCACCCTTCGAGACAGGCAGGAAATATCATGGAAAAACCGTCAGAACAAAAGGTTGGTTTTAACATCAGTTCCGATCCCGACGAAACCATTATCGGTACGGGAGCCGATGCAAACAGTGCCCGGCGTTTCAGTTTGCCGCTGCGCATGATCCTGGCGAGTGACCTCATCCCGGAGAATCCGCCCGATGCGTGGGATGCCGCCTCGCGGGTGCGTTCGGTTGATAAAAACAGCTTCGCCGATCTGATGGCGGACCTTGCGCCGGAGTTGCACATCGACGTGCCGAACCACATCGGCGAGACGCCCCGGCAACTCGAACTTGCGCTTCGGTTCCCGGATCTGGCCGCCTTCAACCCTGAGGGGCTGGTCGATCAGGTGGCGCCGCTCCGGCAATTGCTGCACATTCGCACGCTCGTCGACGAGGTGGAACAACGTAAGATCGACCTCGACACGTTCGGGGTAATCTTGAAGGAGAGCGGGGTCGATCCGGCCTGGGCGGAGCGGCTCGTACAGATGCTCACGCCGCCGTCGCCGGATGCCCCGGCTTCCGCGCCACAGGATGGGAGTGTGGGCACGTCGCTCGACCGCCTGCTGGGCCTCGTCGATACCGGCACGCCGCCACCCAAAGCCCCCGCCGACGCCGTGAGCGCACTCATGCAGGCCGTGAGCGACGAGGCGCCGGCCGGTCCGAAAGTGGAACGCTCCGCCGCCGCCGGGCTTCGCGCCGACCTCGACGCGCTCATGGGCGCACAGCTCAACGCCATCATGGCGCACCCGGCCCTTCGCGACCTTGAAGCCGCGTGGCGGGGCCTCAAGTTTCTCGTGGACCGCATCAACTTCCGCGAGCCCATACTGCTTGAAGTGCTCCCCGTGGGAAAGGACGACTTGAGCGAGGCACTGTATTATCAGGTACTCTTGCCCGAGCACGATGAGGAGAATGATCAGCCTCCGCTCTCCACGCTGATTCTCGACTTCAGTTTTAGCCAGGCAGCCGCCGACGTGGAACTGCTCGAAGACCTTGCCGGGACGGGTTCGAGCTTGCAGGCGCCGCTTTTGGCCGCCATCGACCCCGCCTTTTTCGGGGCGGATGCACCGGAGGGGTTGGCTCGGATTCCGCTGTTGAATCAGATGCTCGAAGCCCCCGAATACATTGCATGGAACAAGCTCCGCGACGAGAAGGACGCGAAGTTCCTTGCCCTGGCTTTGCCTGCCTTCGTACTGCGCCCGCCGTATGGCACCGCGCATCCCATCGGTGCGTTCGACTTCGAGGAGGCCGGGCCGCTGTGGGGCAATGCCGCACTCGCCGTGGCCGCGTCAATGGCCGGCAGCATGGCTCGTACCGGCTGGCCGACGCGCTTCGTTGGGGCGCCCGGCCTCGAAGACTTGCCGTTGTGGGACGCCAAACAGGGGCAAACGCCCCTCGCGGCCCTCGTGCCAGACGCCAAGCTCTCCGAGCTGTCGAAGGCCGGATTTGTTGTGCTCGGCGGGCGCCCCAACCACGACGCGGTACAGGTCCGGCGGGCGATGACACTTGGAAACCCCGAGGCACAGGAAAACCTGATGGCGGCCACCGAAGCCCGGGAGCATGTGACGCTGGCCTGCCAGATCTTCGTGGCGCAGGCGGCCCATTTTCTGCTCGATCTCCAACAGACGCTGGCGCCGACGCCGGATATCGCACAGACGGCCGAGGAGATCAGCACGCGGCTTCGGGCCTTCCTGAAGGCCGAGGGGCGGGAAGTGCCGCCGCACCTTGTCTCCGTCGAACCGGTCCCCGAAGCCAACCTGCCCGACCGCAATCTGTTCGCCGTTCGGATGGTGACGCCTCCCACTATATTGCCACGTGAAGTCAGTCTCGTTCTCGGATTTCAAATGCCCAAGGTGGCATGATCAGGCCTGACCAGTCGTGAATTTTAGCATTGAGCGTGCCACTGTGAGTTACCATGTCGTCAACTATTGTGACTGACAGGAATTTGACGGGGAATGATTTGGCCAAGATGGATTATTGCTACGAAAGACGACGAAATCTGTCAGAGAAAGTCCGGTTGATACGTCCAACGCGGTTCTTGGCCCGCATGCATTTTCCCGAGGGAGCATGTGCCGCCATTAGCATTAAGAAAAAATGGTTGTACATTGAAAAGCAAGAAGAGGTGTCGTTCCCATCTTTGTGTACCATCTTCCATCGAAATTGGCACAACTAGTTAAAGAATCAAAGAGTGATTCATTTTGAAACATCCTAATTCAGAAACTCGAGATCAAATGCTCGGCCCCCCGCTTCTGGTAAGCGTTGAAAAGGACGGGCGTCAGACGATGGTTCGGGAATTTACCGAAACGTTTAAGATTGGGCGGGATGACACATGCGATATATCGATCGACTCGGGACTTGCGAGCCGATATCATGCTGAAGTGAAGTATGAGGAGGGGCAATGGTGGGTTGAGGACCTTGGTAGTACCAACGGAACATATATGGCGGGCCGGCGCATTGAGCGCGAGACCATAAGAGGACACACCTGCGTGCAATTGGGACGAAATGGATGTATGGTGCATTTGACCATAATGGAAGAGGCACTGGCCTCAGATGCCTCGACGAACCGGTCACTCGAAGAGACGAGCATGGACCTTGAGGCGCCCCAGCCTTCGCCGTCAATGACCCGTTACATGGCGCGTTATTTTGGTGATGGAGAGCAGGATGGGCCGGTGGGAGATCATACGCGGATGATAAGAAAAGCGTATGCCGTGGTCCACAAAAAGAATCGAGAACGATATGTATGGGTCGTGGTTGCGACACTTGTAATTGCTGTTTCTGCGTCCCTTTACGGATTTATTCAACACCTCAAGACACAACGCCAGGAACAGACTGCGGCCGCACTTTTCTATGATCTGAAAGAGCAGGATCTGACTATTGCACGTATTCAACAAGTCGTGGAAGCCTCAGGCAATGCCGATATTTCGCAACAACTAGCGGCGCTTCAGGCCAAGAGGCGAACTATGGCCGCCCGATATGAAGGATACGTCAAGAGTATGGGTCGTTATCGTAAGCTGACCGACGAGGAGAAGGCCATTTACGATGTGGCCCGTGTGTTTAACGAGAATGAATTTGCAATGCCGGCCGGGTTTGTCAAAGCCGTCAAGGAAATGATCGACAATTACTGGCTGAAACATGGTAGGGTTCGCTTCGCACGGGCTTTGCGGTCGGCCAATGAGAAGGGGTACACCGGGTATATTGCGCACACCATGGAGCATTATGGTTTGCCGCCCGAATATTTCTATCTGGCCCTTCAAGAAAGTAATCTCAGCGTTAATGCGCTGGGACCCCAAACGCGTTGGGGCATTGCCAAAGGGATGTGGCAATTTATCCCACCTACTGCAAGCCGATATGGGCTAAAGGTAGGCCCCCGAAAAGATATGCGCGTTGTAGATGTGAATGACCAACGGCACGATTTTGAGAAATCCACGACGGCGGCGGCCAAATACCTTCTCGATATTTATGGCAATATGGCCCAAGCCTCGGGTCTGCTCGTCATCGCATCATATAACTGGGGTGAGCACCGCGTAGTGCGAAATCTTGAGAAGCTCCCGGGGCCCCAGACCATTCCATCCGATGCGTTTGATGGCATTCCTGAGAATCCAAAGGAAAGAAACTATTGGCGTTTCCTTGAGGCCTACCGGGATCGGATGCCCTCGCAGACCAAGGACTATGTCCTAAAGATTTTTGCGGCCGCCGTTATCGGCCACAATCCCCGGTTATTTGGATTCGATTTTGATAACCCACTGAAACCATTTATCGAGTCACCGGGCGCCTGAATTGTCGGATTTGAGTCTCGTAATGTGGCAGAACCACGAGGCGTGCCGTATTTCATCCCGCGTGATTATCAGAATGAAAAACGGCTGGAACCCATAACATTTCATATCATGTGCTCGGCAAGCGATGCCAGCTTCGCATTGCGGGCCTGGCCCGTTATTCAATAGGAGTTTTTATGCACTGGTGGAAGAAAAATCGTAGGCCGGTGATTCAATTCGGAGCGCACTCGGATGTCGGGGTCGTTCGGGTAGAAAACCAGGACACGTTCGGCCATTTCTCTCGGCGTCTTCCAACGGGCATTGAAGAGCATTTGTTTGTTGTGGCGGATGGCATGGGCGGGCATGCCCGGGGTCAGGAAGCTAGCCAGATTGCCGTTGAGGCCATTCGGGAAACCTATTTTGCAGGGCCGGAATCCTCCGTTGGAGCACATCTGAAGCACGCATTCGAGACAGCGAATGCCCGGATCTTTGCCCAGTCTCAGACAATGCAACTTCACGACCGAATGGGTACCACCTGTACAGCACTTGCCCTCTCCGATGATAAAATACAGATTGCGCACGTGGGAGACAGCCGGGCCTATCGAATAACATCCTCGGGCATCGAGCAACTAACACACGATCACACGCATGTGGAAGAACTCCGGGTCCAGGGTATCCTTACCGAGGCTGAAGCGAAGAATCATCCGCACCGCAATGCCCTCACCCGAGCCATGGGAATTGGCCCGGAACTTGAGGTCGATTTGTCTTCGGCGATGCACGTGGAGGCTAAAGAATGGTACTTGTTGTGCAGCGATGGCCTACTGGAAGTTCCGGGAAAGGAACTTGAGAAGACCGTTCGCTCGATGCCGCCGCAACAGGCTTGCGAGACGCTCGTCGAGAAAGCCAATGAACGCGGTGGGCGCGACAATGTCACCGTCATCGTCGTTGAGGTTGCTTGAGCGAACCATGATTGTCCGGAGACAATAATTGTAAGGTGCGCCCCCGTCATTTGGGGCCATTAGACCAGAAGGAATTAACAGCGATGCCAAGCGAATTCTCGAGTGGGAAAGAGATTGATGGATTCCGCATCCTCGGCGTAGTCGGCCGCGGGGGAATGGGCATCGTCTATAAAGCCGAAGACATCTCGCTGTCTCGCGCCGTGGCCCTCAAAATGATAGACCCATCGCTGGCTGGAAATGAGAGCTTTCTCCGGCGGTTTCGGGCGGAGGCACGCGCACTGGCCCGAATCGACAGTCCGCATATCGTCGGCGTCCATGCGCTACGTCAGACGGATTCAGGCTTGTTTATTGTCATGGAGTTTGTTGAAGGGGGTACGCTTGCCGACCTAATCGAGCGTGGCCCGGTAGACTGGCGCGAAGCCATACCCATTATAAAGCAGATGCTTCAGGCTTTCGAGCACGCCCACAGCGTCGGCGTCATCCATCGGGACATCAAGCCGCGCAACATAATGTTGACACCGGATCATACGGTGAAGGTCACTGACTTCGGTCTGGCCAAAGTGCGAAAGGCGGGGGTGGAGACGACGGTGACACAAGGCATTGCCGGCACATTATACTATATGTCGCCAGAACAAGCGCGTGGGCTTGAGGACCTGGACCATCGAAGCGACTTGTATTCTCTCGGCATGACGGTCTATGAAATGCTGGCAGGGAAGGTACCGTTCGACAAGCAAAGCGGCGAATATGCTGTGCTCAAGGCTATCGTGGAGCAGCCGTTACCGCCACCCGAAAAGTTCGTTCCGAAGATTCCAAAGGCCCTGTCGCAAATCGTTATGAAGTCGTTGGAGAAAGATCCGGGACGGCGATTTCAGCATGCGCAGGAAATGTTAGAAGCTGTGGAGGTCCTGGACCGGGGGGGGAGCCGGGGAGCCAAGGTTTCGCCGACGAAACCAAAGAAGATTCGGTCGAGCAATACGACTCCGTGGTGGAGCGTCGCGTCTTTGCGCTACGGGGTGATCGGTGTTTTGGCCGTATTGTTAGTACTGGTGGCCGGATATTTTGTCATTTCGGCCGGGTCTGCCGGGCCCGTTGAGTCCGAAGGAGGGACGATGAGTCTCATTACCCAACCGTCAGGTGCGACTGTATATCTGAACGACAAACCCGTCGGCGAAACACCCCTCGATGGCATAGAACTACCCGGCGAAGTAGTTTCGCTTCGCGTAGCTAAGGACGGTTACCGTTCAATTGATACTACTTTCTTTGCTGAGCGCGGGGAACCCTTATCGATGAATCTTCAGCTCGCGACCGTGAATTTCGCGCCTCAGACGGCTTCGATCCTGATAACCTCGGTTCCCGCCGGTGCAGATATATGGATCGATAATGTCCTGGTAGGAAAGACACCGTTTTCGGCCGACACAATTCAGGCTGGAGTGATTTCAGTGGATGTAAAGAAAAACGGCTATCGCCCATGGTCGCGAGCGATGATGCCGGTGGAATCGGGACAAGATTATACGCTCCAGGCTACGCTTCAAAGTACCACGCCGCCCCGATCATTGAACGGGACGCTGGATCTCAGCGCTGAACCCGCGGGTACGGCATTGACCGTGGATGGACGGGCCATGAATGCATCGGGTACGCGGAAGATATCAGCCGGGCCACACCACCTCACCTGCGGTGATACCCCGTTTCAGGCAGATACGACTGTGACGGTGCGAGCCGGCACAACGCAGCGCGTTGTGTGTTATGCCGAGAGCACCGTCAACATCACGACGGCGGTGTCGTCGGGGCCCGCGCCGTGGGCAAGCGTCTGGATCAACGGAGAGAATGCGGGACAATCGCCACGAAGTATGAAAATGAGGCCCGGTAGATATCAGGTATCGCTTCGTCGAGAGGGTTTTAATATTTTGGACCCAGAGAAAACAATTGAAATCCGGCCGGTTTTTGCGAAGAAAATTTATCGTCTCGTCTTCCGGATTCAAAAGCAGTAATCAATTCCGTCATAGACTTTTTGTAAATAAGATCTTATCATTCAACCTAGAGGTTTTTATTATGATTGAGATTAAAAAGATAATGATCAATACTAATTTGTCCTGCCCTCACCTGCCACATTCGCTCATTCGAGCGATTCGTTATGGACTCGTGTTGTCGTTGTGGTTTTTGCCTATTGGGGAGGTCCGGGCTCAGAATTCGGCCCTTCAGGAGGCTATCAACGTCTATCAGGAAGCTGATTTCTCAGGTGCGATCACCCGGTTTACAAGTCTCGCAGAAAACACGAGCCTTGACAAGGATGTCCGAAAGCAAGCATTACAATATCTTGGGCGGGCTTATGTAGCCAAACACATGGAGACGCAGGCACGCTCAACAATCAAGGAATTACTGGATCTTGAGCCTCCGCTGGTAGAACTCGATCCTGATATCGAGTCGCCGCCATTGATGCAACTCTACTACGATGTACGGAAGGATTATGAAGGCAGCTATGCGGTCGAGAAGGCGGACCCCGGAATCAAAACGCTGGCTATTGTCGACTTTACAAACAACTCGATCACGGATAAGGCAGATCTGGACCCGCTCTCTCAGGGCTTTGCCTCGCTGATGATTAATCAGATGAACGGAGCGACGGACCTCAAAGTCATTGAACGGGAGCGCTTGCAATGGCTACTAGGTGAACTCAAGTTGCAGCGGGAGGGCGGCGTGGTAGATCAGCAGACGGCCGTGCGAGTGGGAAAATTATTGGGAGCGCAGTCGGTACTTTTTGGATCGTTTATCAAGTTCAAAAAGGATCTTCAAATCAGCGCAAGGCTGGTAAAGGTGGAGACCGGAGAGATTTTGATGACGGAACAGGTCAAAGGCAAGGCGGATAATTTCTTCGATCTCGTCGAACAGTTGAGCCTGAAGGTGGCGAAAGGGATTAATGTGTCATTGGCGAAAAACAATATTGGGGGGCAAAACGAGACAAAGTCCCTCGATGCCATGCTCTCTTATTCGGAAGGCTTGGGATTGCTCGAGCGTAACGATTATCGAGGCGACTATGACAAGTTTCTTGAAGCCGTGAAGTTTGATCCCAACTATTCCCGTGCTCGACTCAAGGCAGAAAGTATTAAGCCGATGTTGAGTTGAAGACGCAGTGCAGCATTCTTGATTTCCTCTCATCCATCTCGCTGCTGTTATGCGGACCCCCTCGTTTTCTTTTTGTAATTATTGTCGTCGCACAGGCCTGATGCTAATCGTCGGTTGTTTGTTTCTATCGGCGTGTGCAAGCATTCGCTATTCTGAGAATTTGGAGGATTACGATAGTGAAGTAGCGGATCTTCAGGCGCGAATTTCAAAGAATCCGGCAGATGCAAACGCGATGCGTGACTTAGGCGTGATATACCTTCGTACGCACAACGACGCCCGTGCTTTTGAGCAACTTCAACGAGCCTATGCACTGGATAGTACAGACCCGGCGACGATGTATTATCTGGGTATGGCTTCCGAAATGGTCGGAAAGCGAGATACGGCCATTCGTCTATACGGGCATTATATCGACGTGCCCTCAAGCTCTGATTTTCGATCGAAAATGCAGGGACGTCAGGCTGTATTGGAAAAAGATCAGGTGCACGCCGAAGTCCGCGCCTTGCTTGCCAATGAAGCCACTATGACCGGAAATGAACCCTCGGCGAAGGTCGTGGCAGTCTTTCCATTGACGTACCACGGAGGCGACGAGCAATACCAAACGATCGGTCGTGGCCTCGGCGAAATGCTCACGGTCGATCTGGCAAATGTGAGCCAACTGAAGGTCGTCGAACGCATTCGCGTTCAGACCTTGCTTGACGAATTGAAGTTAGCGGAAAGCCAGTTCGTGGATTCCTCTACGGCGCCTCGCGTGGGACGCCTCATCGGTGCTGGACGCGTGGTGGGTGGCAGCTATTCGGTCATGAACAAAAAGCTGAGCGTTGATGCAGCCATTGTTGATCTGGCGAACCAGTCTCCGCCAACCCTCAACGAGTCCGATGCCCTGACTAATTTCTTTCGGTTGGAGAAGCAATTGGCATTTAGTGTGATTCGGGAACTTGGCGTCGAACTTACGCCTGAAGAGCGAGAGACGATTGAACGAATTCCGACCAAGAATTTACAGGCGTTTTTGGCTTATAGTCGGGGATTGGAACGCGAAGATGCCGGCGATTTGAAAGGGGCTGCGAGTCGTTATCAACAGGCCGGTAAGATGGACCCGACATTCGAAGCAGCGACGAGCCGAGCGGAAACGGTAGAAACTATGAGTGATGCCATGGGGACACCTCAGATGCTTCTTAGTGCCTCATTCGCTTCGGTCAGCCCCCCGTCGCTCGACCTGGTCGGCGACCGCATTCAAACGATGAATACCAATCTTGGTAGTAGTTTTGTGCCGGGACAAGATGCCCGAACCCCAACCCGAGATGGGTTGGGCGAATTACCTTTGCCGCCCCGCCCACCTGATAACCGGTAACCACCTAATGTCTGCTTCGTCTGCACGGTCTCCAATGCTGTGGGTCGTATTTCTGGCCTTTTTATGGCCGGCTTCGGGTGCCTTTGCACAATCCGGCGACTTATACCAGAGCAGTACCCGCCCGATGGCGCGCGTTACCATGATGAGCATTTACCAGCGCTATCTGGACGACAACGCTTATGTGGCTCAGGCAAGCTTTCCGTTCACGGCGCAGTTACCGCTCGGACGAAGCGCCACAATGACGATGATGGCTCACCCGGTTAGTGCTACCGGACAGCACCTGAATACCCTTAGCAGTTTTAGCGATGCCCAGATTGCTCTTAGTTATTTCCGTTCGTTAGGAGGTGGAAGTCTGGTGTTGAGCGTTAGTGCCAACCTGCCAACCGGTAAGCGAGAGCTCACCAGTGAGGAGTTCGAGACTTCGGTCACCGTGAGTCAGACTGCCTACAACTTTCGAGTACCAACGTCGGGACAGGGCTTCAACGTATATCCCGGATTGACGTTGGCTCTACCGCTAAGTAACACAGTCGTTGCGGGTGTCGGGGCTGCAGTCCAGTTCAAAGGGGGATATAAGCCGACCCAAGGCTTTGAGCAAAATTTTGAGCCCGGGAATGAGGTCGTGCTGACGGGTGGACTTGATATTCGTGTTGGAGTGGCAGCAAGCCTTTCCACCGATGCCAGCTTTACGCTCTATGGCAAAGATAAAGTGGGTGGAGCCGTGGTTGTAAATACAGGCAATAAGACCGTTCTGTCCGCTCAACTCCTCCAGAACTTTGGATTTGACCAGTTACGGATTACCGCGCGATATCGCTCCAAAGCCCGAAGCGACTTGCCCGGTATTGGGAGTGGCCGGACCGTACCGAATCAGACTAGTTTTCGAATCTTATACCGGAAAAGTCGTTCCAGCGGCACGGCAGTAAGGTTTTTGGCTCAGATTCGCGCCCTAACCTCAACCGACAGCTGTTTTGGCCTGACCGGCAGCAGTCGGTGTAAAAGCCGTACGCTCGTGGACCTTGGGGTGATGCCCGAATGGGGGCTCTCGAGGGATCTACGCTTTCTAACACGCGCAGTCTATACCGTAGGCGATTTTACCGGAGTGGAAGTGGGAGGAGGCTTTAGCTACGGTTTTTAACGCGACTGTAAGCATTCATCAAAATGTGAATCCCACGCCCGCCGAGATGACTGTTCGTTTGCCGATATTCACATCGCCATTGGTCGTGAATGGCCCGAGATTGAGGGTAAATCCCAGGATGCCTCGTCCCTTGTTGATGCCCGTCCGGGTGAAATTGATGGGAACTGGATCCAGCACATCGGCTACGTTACCTACCGGGACGAACGTATAAGCCACATCCACTTTGGTGTCTTCGAGTTGTAGGCCGCTGTACAGTGTCAAAATACCGAATTTTTTGCTAATCTCGGCGTTCGTTGCGAAAGAAGTGAATTCGACTTTTTGATTTGTAACCGGATCGCTTTGTTTGGCATGCTGCCAGGCGAATTGAACAGCCAGATCAAACGGCAGGCGAGGTAAATATTGGCTGACACTATGCTGAACGCCGATCCCGAAGAACTCTATTTTTCCTACCGTGTCAATATTTTGCGTCGGGAGCCAGCGAACCATCAGATTGGTGCCCAGGATTGTGCCAAATTCTATTTGCGGGATGGCTGCTGGAACGTTGTCTGTCCTTACGAGACCACCGATACCCTTCTGCGTAAACGTCGTGTCGAAGGAGACTGGCAACAGCACACCCAGGAAACTGATGGTAGTATCATGTCGAACAGTGACCATCACGGTGTTTGGGTCCTCATTCCCGAAGACGGTTGGGGCGTTGTCGACAGTGAGAGTGGCCGGCACATCCATGGTGACGTCTGTGTTACCGATTCGGGTAGTCAGCGGGACGGAGCCTGAGGATTGCAAGTTGAAAAATTGATCTTCAGTATTTAGAAATGTGTTGAAGACTTTTATACCGAAGTAAAGATGAAATCCAAAAAAATTGTTGTTCACTTTGGCCGTATGGAATAGCCCCGAATTCAGATCCATGCCCAGCGCATCGACGACCGGCTTTACATATGCGGAAGCATAAGATTGTCCTACGTCACTAAGGGTTTGGGCCAGGTCGGATTCCTGGGCGGCCAACCTTCCGGTTGAGAGGATAAGAAAGGCCAGGACAAGAGTGAATCTACGCATGAATTATCTCGGAAATGTCGAACAAAGAGCAGATATGACCGGCAAAGGGCTGACGGGCGTGGCTCAGTGTACAAAGAGCAACTTACGCGTTTGGGTGAAAGTATCGGCTGTGAGACGATAGAAATAAGTACCGCCTGCCACGCTACGTCCTTGCATATCCTTGCCGTCCCATGCAATGAAATATTGGCCAGGTTTATCAATCCGATTCACCAGCGTCCGGACGCGTTGTCCGAGGACATTAAATATGTCCAGCCGAACCGGACTCGATGAACTGACTCGGTATCCTATCGTGGTCTGTTCCTCGAACGGGTTGGGGTAATTCTGTTCAAGCCCAAATTTTTGCGGAAGCACTACATCGCTGCCCGCAGCCTGAAGGAATTGTTTCGTTCCGACAAGAACGCGAAGGTGCCGCGTGGGATACATACCGTCTACTTTCAGCCGAAAATGATTGTCAATCTGGACCAATTCCCCGCCCAAATCCTCATCAAGCACTTTTATCTGAAAGCCATCGGGAAGGGGCGTCAGTGCCAGCCATTGAATGTCCACTTCTTTATTGGAGCCTACCGCAGAGGTTACAGAAACGTCAACATTCCATCGCCGACCGTCGGAGTCGGGCGGTTTGAAGTCGCCCGCATACCGGTAATCGCCCAATAGGAAGGAAAGCCTGACGTAATTCCCCACCGGTGGCGCTTCAACACGGTCCAGTGCGTCGGAGCCCAATCGCGAAAGGCGACGCGTACCGAGCCAATTCTGGGTGTCCGTTAGTGGGGTGCCTGGCACGCGGGCAATTAATTGCACCGTATACTCGTCCTCGGCGAGCGAAGCCTGGGCCCGCTTGCCTTGCTGAAGCGGAACGAGTGCTTCTTCCGGCGGAATGCTTAGGTTTGTCACCTCCGTCGAATTATTGTGGACAAAATAGCCTTCCCAGGGCATCATGTCTCCGATTTGGTCCGGGTCTTGAATCATCTCAGTTCCATTCCACAAAGCTATCCCATCGACCAAGAGCGGGTCGCGGGTAATCTTGTCCCAGGAAACCGGGAAGGCAAAGGGGTTACCGACCTGTGTCCAGCCGGGTGCCAGCGGAACGCGGTAAGGTTGCGACGAATCGACGGAAAAAGCATTGACGGCCGTGAGATCCCTTGCAATACTTGCAATAAGAAAAAAAGCTTTTCCCGGAATGAACCCATCCTTGAGGTCCGGGAATTCCCGATAATCATCGGCGCGCCATTGAAATAGACGCCAGGTGTGGGGGTCGTAGGGGCCGAGGTCATCTTCTAGCATCGACGCGGCATCCGGGTCATCGAGTACGAGAGGGACGGATATCATGCGATAGGTAGACGGAGCCAGCACGAGGGGTAAAGTAAGGGATGACACACGTACAGCCTGAACAATAGGCGACATCTCGGGATTGAGGCGTGGTTGCGTAAGGAATCGCTCGCCGTCAGAGAATTGCACAAAGTATTCAATGCCTCGCGGCGTAACGAAACCGGCCGGAATCTTCGCATCAAAATTAAGACCGGAACCCTGCGTGAAATCTATTTGCTGATAGCTATGATCGCCCCCGCGCCTGACAAATAACGTACCCTCCGTGGGTGCGAAATCGTCGAGCGGAGCGGCTTCAATCGTCTGCGCTACACCGTCTTCCGGTGTGTTTGGAAAATTCAGGGCAAAGGCGGCCGCCTCAATCGCGTAAAGGTGCCCTGAGGAGTTTCGAGTGCCCGCAGCGGTCACATAGATGGTCCCATCTGCTCCGAGGGATGGGGAGGACCATACCGGGCTGTCTGTCTTGAATCTCCATCGAAGCGTGCCGCCGGGGTTGAGTGCATATACAAAGTGATCGAAAGAGCCGAAATAAATGCTGCCACCTACATCGACGACGGGCGAGGAAATGATGTCTCCCTCTGTCTGGAAGGACCACCGGAGTGTTCCGTCGGAGTTCAATGCATAAAGATGGTCGTCGAGCGAGCCGAAATATATGGTACCGTCACGACCCACTGCGGGTGAAGATACGATCTCGTCGCCCGTAGCAAATGACCATTGGAGCGAGCCGTCGGGGTTGATCGCGTAGAGTTTACCGTCAGAGGAGCCGACGTAAATGGTACCGTTGGCATTTACTGAGGGAGAAGAATCGACCTCATCGCCGGTCAAAAATTTCCACCGGCGGGTACCGTTGGGGTTGAGTGCATAGAGGTTCTTGTCTGAAGAGCCAACGTAGATGGTCCCGTCAATTCCGATCGCCGGAGAGGAGAGGATAGGACCGGATGTCAGGAACGTCCACAGCGGTGTCCCGTCTAGATTGCGAGCATAGAGGCGATTGTCGAAGGAGCCGAAGTAAATCGTTCCGTTCGAGGCTTGAACAGGAGAAGACCAAATTTCACCGCCAGTGGCTACGGGTGCCCTTTGTGGAAGGCCCGAATTTGATTGGAGAATATACAGATTTTTATCCCGAGCGCCGACGAAAATAGTGCCGTCCGGAGCGATTAAGGGTGATGAAATTGCAAGCGTGCCGATTGGAAAGGTCCACAATCGTGAACCGTCCGGGCCAAAGGCAAAAATGGAGTCGGCCGAAGCCACGATGATTGCCCCGGAAGCACTGAGGGCGGGAGAGGCATAAGCAAGGCCAATATCCCTTTTCCATGCCAGGGACGGCTGAGAGGGTCCTGCAATCGAACTTAGCCCCGTGTGACGCGAATCATGACGGAACATGGGCCATGTTGAGACGACCGCGCGTTCGGGGACGGTCTGTTGGAAAGAAGGCCGATCACCGATATCCTGCCCGAATACGACGGTTAAAACCGCCTCGCGCGAAAGAAAATCATATGCGTAGGCGTGGGATGAAATGCAGAATAAATAGCATGCGCCAAGGACGATAAAAGCCGATGTTTTCATAGCAACCTCGCGTGTTCGAAAGAAAATAAACCTACACGCCGTGCGGTCCCCCGACTAATTTAATTCTTGGTCGTTATTGTCGGACCACGGTTTGCTAAAAAACAACATTTTCATGGACTGTGTCAACAAAAAAGTATCCGTCGCCTGAAGATAGCTCAGATTGGTGCACGTCCGGGAGAGAAGGGACGATCAAACATGGGTCGCGAAGGCCCGAAAGGCTTCAATACGGTCTTGCTTGCCGAAAATAATGATATGATCTCCTGTCTTGAATCGATAGTTGATGCGAGGATAGCTCTGTTGAGATTCTTCAGCATCAAAGGGTCCGGCAACCGGCTTTTCAATCATTAATACGTCTATGTCAAAACGATTACGTAAGCGCAGATCCTTTAATGTTCGATCGACGAAGTCCCCTGGGACCTCTATGCGAAGCACGGAAAATCCGGGGATGACCTCCTGCGCCTTGTCATCGTCAACTAGTTCAAGTTTACCGGCGAGGTCATCCATCAGGTTACGCTTAACGGTGGCTTCATTGTAGGCCGTTAGGATATCCTGATAATGGAGCGTGCCCAATACGTCGGAGGCATTGGATTGGCGCACCACAGGTAATTCATCGACGCGGGCTCGTGCGAAAATACGCAGGGCGCGGTCAAGGTTGTCGGTATCCTTCAACACGGGCACCATAGGATCGGCCAGATCCTGCGCGACGACCATCATTTTCACCTCCTCATATTCAGCGATCAACTGGTGCAATGTCGCCGGAAGAATGACGCCGTTAAGTTTTCCCCCCGAATCTATGGTATAAATTGTACCGTGTGGTTTCTCCAGGCATTCCTGTATCAACTCGGCCAACGTCATATTTTCGGGCACCATCAGGATTTCCTCGCGGATCACCCGCGTGACCGGAAGCGATTCGAGTACTCGAACGTCTCGTCCATTGGTGTATTGGTATCCTTCCTGTTCAAGCGCCCTCGCGTGAATTGAGCCTTTGAGTGTCATCTGAACGATCAAGGTTGCGCCGACCACCCCCAGCATCAAGGGTAAAATGAAGTGGTAGTCATTGGTCATCTCGAAGAGAATCATGATGCCCGTAAGCGGTACCGAATTGATACCGGCCAATACGGCGCCCATGCCGACGAGCGTATAGGTGGCCGGGTCCAGTGGAATGCCGAAAAAGGTGGACATACATACTGCGAAAAGGTATCCGAAGCCACCGCCGATGAAGAGGGACGGGGCAAACACACCGCCGAAACCTCCGGCGCCGAGGATCAGAATCACAAGCGCGAATTTGAGACCGACCATCAGCGCAATCGTGCCTGGGTCGAGCAAGCCCGCCAAAATTTGATCCATACTGTGATACCCGATGCCAAGAATGCCCGGCTGCCAGAATCCCGCAAGCCCCATGAGCAGCCCAGTTCCGGCCATGCCTACCGCATGAGGGACAACCCTGTAGACTTTCTTGTACCAGGCCTTAATCCACTCGTCGGCGCGAATGAAGGCGACCGACACCAGTCCCGCTCCAATACCCAGCAACAGGAAGAAAACGAAGTATTTGTATTCGCCGATCTGAAGTACTTCAATGACGAACTGCGGCTCATTGCCCAGAATAAGCCGAGAGACCGTGCTGGCTGCCACTGAAGCCAGCAGAAATGAACTCAACGCGGAGACTTTAAAATCCTGGAGCAATACCACTTCGATGGCAAAGAAGACTCCTGCCAGCGGCGTATTGAAGATGGCCGCGATGGCGGCTCCCGCGCCCGCCGCCGTAAAGACACGCAATCGAGAGCCCGAGAGCCCTAACAGCTGGCCAAGCGCCGAAACGGCTCCTGCCCCCGATTGCGCCGCGGGTGCCTCCGGTCCGACGGTCCCACCCGTTCCTATGCAAATCGCCGGTGCGATGAAATGGAAAAGCGTTGTTTTGAAGGGGATTCGCCCTCTCCGCAACCCTACTGCCTTGATTATTGCATGTACGCCTTTCTGCTCGGCGTGCTTGGGGGCGAGTCGCGCCATTAAATATTGAAGCAGCATCCCTGCTACAGGGAGGGCGACGATAAACCACCCCAGTCGATCACGTGCTTCCGGGGTCTCAAATGAGAAAGATGAAATCCAATCGATGACCTCATGCAGCCCCACACCCACAAATCCGGCCACCATACCCATCAGGAGCGAAAAGAGCGTCAATATGGAATAGTCCGGAAGGCCAAGCTGCGCCAAAAATCGGCCCGCACGCAATTGATGCCGCTTGACGCTATGTCGGATCGATCTTACTGCCTTTACCATCGCATTGGATTCCGATTCGTTACGCTAGGGCATTGACGTGACCGGAGATTTCCGAACTCGTTTTATACCTTAACATAAATGGGAGTGCATTCGCCAAATTGCGCCCTTATACTTCATGCGAACAGGACGGCCGACAAATTCACTCATATTCATCAAGGAATCATACGGCAAAGAACCCATCGATACTACGCGACGGGCATTGACAAGGGCAACTACAAGCGGACAATTGCACCGAAATGACAACTTGAAGCGAATCATGCCACATTCATTCGAACAATTCCCGATCTTGGTTTTATGCCTGGCCATATTGCCTGCTTGCGCCCAATCCACGATGGAAGCACCGACCGGTGAACCCGGGCTCAGTATGGCATTTCCGAATTTGACCTTTGCCCGCCCGGTCGATCTGCAGGCACCGGCAGATGGGACAAATCGGATATTTGTCGTCGAGCAGGCGGGGCGGATTCGGGGCTTTTTGAATCGACCCGACGAACGGACAACCTTCACTTTTCTCGATATTCAGGACCGGGTAAGAAGTGTGGGGAACGAAGAAGGATTGCTCGGCCTCGCCTTCCATCCCAAATTCAAGGATAACGGATTCTTTTTTGTTGATTTCACGGCGGATAGTCCGCGCCGAACGGTGATAGCGCGATACCGGGTGGATGCCGAAACCCCCAATCGGGCCGACCCGAATAGCGAAGTCGTCATACTCGAAATACCCCAGCCTTTCTCAAATCATAACGGTGGGCAGATCGCTTTCGGGCCGGACGGTTTTTTATATATCGCGCTCGGCGATGGCGGCAGCGGCGGCGACCCCCGCGGAAATGGGCAAGACACGCGTTCCCTCCTTGGCGCATTGCTCCGAATAGATCCGGACCGCCCCGATGGTGGTCGCGAATACGGTATTCCCTCCGATAATCCGTTCGCGGGGGGCAACTGTCCACAGGCAGGGTGTCGAGAGGAGATCTTTGCCTATGGACTGCGAAATCCCTGGCGTTTCAGTTTCGACGCGCCCACAGGACGGCTCTGGCTGGCTGATGTGGGGCAAAATGCATGGGAGGAGGTTGATGTCGTGGAGCGTGGCAATAACTACGGGTGGAACCGGATGGAGGGGAATCACTGCTTTTCCCCGATGAGCGGCTGCGACGTCACCGGATTGACACCGCCGGTGTGGGAATACGATCACAGCGTTGGCCACTCGATCACGGGAGGGTATGTATACCGAGGATCCATCGCGCCGGAATTAGTAGGGCGCTACGTCTTTAGCGACTTTACGACCGGACGTATTTTCACCCTCGAATATGATGGCGTCCAGGCAACCAATGCGGAACTGATGGACACCGATCTCAATATAGCTTCTTTCGAAATGGGGCCGGATGGGGAATTGCTGATCTGTGCCTTTGATGGCCGCATATATGCGTTCTCCGCGCCCGATACCGATGGCATTCCTTGATGGCAATCTTTGCTCCGACTCGGCGATGAGGTGAATGGAATGATTGTCTATTCCAGTATTGAACCAATGGCCCGCGTATCGTTCATCAGGAAAACGTTTGTAAAGAGGCAAGAAATGAGACCGAAGCTCGGGCTGGGAGGTTCGGAAAAACAAGATTTTGGGAAAATAAGATTATAGACCGGCAGTTCATCTGAACGGTTCGGTTCGGAACAATAAAAATTAGCCTATGACTTTTCTAAACCCGCTGCTATTGCTTGGTCTCGCGGCGGCGGCGATTCCGTTAATCATTCACCTTTTCAATTTTCGAAAACCGCGGAAGGTAGACTTCAGTACACTCGCCTTCTTGAAGGAACTGCAGAAATCCACCATGCGGCGAGTGCGAATAAAGCAGTGGGTGCTGTTGTTGTTACGTACCCTTGCGATTGCCTCGCTCGTGCTCGCTTTCGCCCGACCGACGCTGACCGGTTCCGGCATCCTGGGCGGCCGCGCGCCGTCCTCTGTGGCCATCGTGCTCGACAACTCGCTGTCAATGTCGCTCCGCGACGAACGCGGAGGCTTTCTCGATCAGGCAAAAGCGTTCGCAGCCGGAATCGTAGAGCAGATGGCACCGGATGATGAAATTACGCTCTTGCCTACCGACGGGCAGGCCGATACCCGTCCCGCGACCTTTCACAATGCACAAAATGCCCTTGATGCCATTCAAGACATCATGCCTCGAGCCGGTGCTACCACCACATCGCAGACCATTGCGAATGCAGGAGCGTTACTCGCCAAATCCGACCACCTGAACCGCGAGATCTACGTGATATCGGATCTTCAGGGGAGAACGCTATCCGACTCCGTGGTAGCACAGATTCCGGTTGGAATCCGGGTAGCCATATTGCCGGTGGGTAGTCGTAATTTTGCCAACGTCGGCGTAACCGACGTGCGAATTGCCAGCCGCATCATTGAAATTGGGCAACCCGTGCGCGTCGAAGCCACGCTCGTCAACTACGGTGAATCGACCCTGGACGGGTACGTAGCGAGTGTATACCTCGAAGGTAAGCGGGTAGCGCAGTCGACCGCCGACCTTGAACCAGGGCTTCCGGCGACCGTGTCGTTCGCGGCTACGCCTGAGAGCCGTGGTTGGCTCGCAGGCGTGGTCCAAATAGAAGACGACGCTTTTGAGTACGACAACGTGCGCTATTTCACCCTCAATGTGCCCGAACGGCGGCGTGTTCTTGTGGTGAAGGGCGTAGATCAACGCACTGATTATTTGGAACTCGCGCTCTCGCCCAACCTTGTTCAGAACCGCGTAGCCTTCGAGACCGTGACGATTCCCGAAAATGCATTGCCGGCGGCGGGTTTGGGTGCATACGACGCCGTGATCCTGGTTGGGCTACGGACTATCTCAAGTGGTGAAGTGGCAGAAATCTCGCGGTATATTGAAGCCGGTGGCGGAATGATGATCTTCCCCGGCGCTGAAGCACGAGCCGAAGACTACAACGCGCTCTTTGCCGAACTTCAGGGCGGTTCGTTCACAGGATTCAGCGGGAACCTTGGGCCGGGCCATTCCATCGCTAAATTTGACCGCGTAGATTATGAACACCCGCTCTTTGAGGGAGTCTTCGAGCAGGCTGACGCGCGAAAAAACAAAAGCGTTGAGAGCCCGGATATCTATTTTTCAATGGACTACACGCCGGGTTCAGAGCGTGAGCAGACCCTGATTAGACAGTCGAACGGTCATCCTTTCTTGGAGGAGCTCCGTCACGGACTCGGCGCGACATTTCTGTTAAGCGTGGCGCCGGATCCACGCTGGAGCGACTTGCCGGTTCGGGGGTTGTTTATACCGCTTCTCTATCGTTCGATGTATTACCTCTCTGCAGGCGAAACGGCTGGAGGGGAAAACCTTGTCGTGGGCAAAGCGGGCACTCTTCGTCTGTCTGGTGTACCTGAGACGACATTGCTTCGCCTCGTGTCGCCCTCCGGCGACTCATTTATGCCGGAACAACGCCACCTTTATGGTGCGGTTCTGGTAAAGATTGACGACACATTTGATTCGCCGGGCGCGTATGAAGTCCGGGCTGGAGAAAAGCTGGAACGCCGCGTGGCATTTAACCTCGATAATCGTGAATCGGACCTCCACCGCCTGACCGGCGAAGCGGCGGCCAAAAGGCTTGGAGACGCTCTCTCAGCCTCGATACGTGTACTCGACGTTGATGATGTAGCACAATTGGCCGAACGGCTTTCCACCGAACGAACAGGCGTCGAACTCTGGAACGTCTTTCTAATGCTCGCGTTGGTATTCTTGCTTGCCGAAATGATGGTAGCAAGACAATGGCGGCCAGAAGGTGTTACCGTTTGAAGTGAAGAAAACGTGCCCGCGGGCGCTTTTCACGCTCGTCAAATCAGGCGCATAATGATGCCATGTGTCGTGTTTCTCAATTTACAATCAGTCATCTATTTTATCACGCGACCCCTTGTTTACCACACTTCATATAGTCCTTCTCTCAGGATTTATCGGTGTGACGGCGCTTTTGGTGCTCATCACGGTTGTAAATCGGTTGCGGGTACAGCCGGTTGTGGCATCGTGGCATACGGGACGGTTATTTGGATTGCCGCTGTGGCCGGTAATTTTCATCGTATTGGTGCTCGGCAGTATGGCCTACACCCTTGAGGCCGGTCATAGTATTTCACCGGGCGTCTTTATGGGATATTTGATGGGTGGTTCCTTCTGGCTCATTGCAATGATGCTTTCCTCAACGCTCCTGGTTACGGAGATGGGAATCGTGACGAACGTAAATCGGGCAGGACAAGCGGTTGCATGGGGACAGATAACCGATTATTTCGAGATAGACTCGGGAAAGAAGACGCACTGTGTTTTCCTGTATGCGGATGAAAACGGCCGGCGCAGGCGGCTCGAGCTGCATGTCCCGCCGAGGCACCACTCTCGTTTTCGCCATATTGTACGGGCCAAAGTCGATGCTCGCATGGAGTTTGGCGTTCAGCAAATCTTCGGCAAGAAGGCCCTCGAAGGCTAATCAATCTGACTTTGTATACCTATAGATAAATTTACTTTTGGATTTTTCAAATCACCAGGCGTCTGAATCGGCAATTCTGGTAGGAGTAATCAAGCACGGCGAAAGTCGCCTTGAAGCGGACGACGCGTTGAACGAATTGGAACTGCTCGCCGATACGGCCGGTGCCCACGTTACCGATCGCGTAACCCAATCGCTGGCCCGCCTTCATAATGCAACTTATATCGGCAAAGGGAAGGTCGATGAACTAAGACAACTGGTGGAGGCCCGAAAGAGCGATCTTGTCATTTTCGACGATGACCTGTCGGCATTACAGATGCGCAATTTGGAGCGGTCCCTGGAATGCAAACTCATCGACCGCTCGGCACTTATCCTCGACATTTTCGCCCGGCGTGCAAAGACGGCGGTGGCCAAGACACAAGTCGAACTTGCACAACTCGACTACCTTCGCACGCGCCTCACCCGGCAATGGACCCACCTCTCGCGCCAAAAGGGTGGCATCGGAACGAAGGGGCCGGGTGAGACGCAGATCGAGACGGATCGCCGGCTCATCGGTCATCGCATGAACGTGCTCCGGCAAAAACTCCAACAAATTGATCGGCAGCGGACGACCCAGCGAAAGAGCCGTACGTCATTCACTCGGGTTTCGCTCGTTGGGTATACCAACGCCGGGAAATCAACATTGATGAACACGCTAGCCCAAACAGAGGTGCTTGCGGAGGATCGACTATTCGCCACGCTTGATTCGACGACGCGGTTGGTACAACTTGCCGCCAACAAAAAGATGCTGCTCTCCGATACCGTCGGTTTCATCCGCAAATTGCCTCACAAGCTCATAGAAAGCTTCAAAAGCACACTCGATGAAGTGCGCGAAAGTGACCTGCTCCTTCATGTTGTCGATGCCACACATGCCCACTTCGGCGAGCAGATCCGGGTAGTAAACAATACGCTCAAAGAATTGGACGCCCTTGGCAAGCCTACGCTCATGGTGTTCAACAAGATAGACGCTCTCGAGGAGCATGGGCTTTTGGGCGCCCTTCGGAAAGATTACCCGCAGACGGCTTTCGTATCGGCTTTGCGTGGCATTGGATTGGGTGAACTTAAAGAAAAATTACTGGGCCTTATCGAGCAGGACTTCTTGGAACACGTGGTCTATTTGCCCATTGCCGCGTCCCGTACGATTGCGCGCCTTAGGCACCTAACCGAGGTCGTTTCAGAGGAATATTTGTTTGCTATGGAGGATGGGGAGGACACAGATCCGAAGCCAGTGGTTTGCCTCCATTTTCGCGTAGCACCGAAGCATTATCTAGATTTGAAACCCACTTTGAATCAGTATGCCACATTTCGGCCAGTCACCGATGAATTGTGAGAATACTGAAATTTTGGTTTCTTAGGGGGTATGGAATTAAAAATCGCTTGCGCTTGGCCGATGCTTTTTGTAAATCCTCGCTGTTGACCTCCTTGACAGACGCGCCCTGAGGAGGGCATGAGGCAGCAATGGCTGTCATTGTTTCCGCCAGCACAGAAACGGCACGGTGCTTGATAGTTTATTCGGGTAGCCGCCTTTTTATTTCTTGGTATTCGTCTAGCCGACACGCATGATGAACATCACGTCCCTCATAAGTCAGGCAACTCCGCCTCTCAAACCGACCGATACGGTCGAATATGCGCTTGGGCTTTTAATGGAGTTTCGCGTGCGTCATCTTCCGGTAGTCGATGCTGAAAAAATGTTGCTTGGTGCTGTTTCTGAAGATCAACTACTCAACACGGCAGGACCGGATGTGCGCCTCAGTGATATTTTGGGTCCCGAACCTGTCCACGTGCGACCCGATGCTCATGTTTTTGATGTGACCCGAGTGATGATATCGCACGACATGACGGTTTTGCCCGTTGCCGATGCAAGTGGACATTATCTGGGTCTTGTGCGTCGACACGACATTTTCGAGCAATTTGCCCGCATGCTGTCTACGCATGAGACCGGTGCCATCTTAGCCCTCGAAATTGAGCCCCGCGACTATTCCCTTTCCCAACTCGTCTACTCCATTGAACAAAGTGATGGCCGTGTTCTGTCGATCGCAACTGAAACGCCTGAGAGTGCCGAAGGCAAAATCCGCGTGACGATAAAACTCAATGTGACCGATGCGTCCCGCGTGCGACATATGCTTGAACACCACGGCTATCACGTAGTCGCAAGCTTTGGCGAAGACGAAGACGACGAAGATTTGCGTTACCGCATTCAAGAGTTTATGCGTTACCTCGAAGTCTGAACCGGCTTAAATTTTTACCGGTAAAGGCATCCTTTCTTACGGTGTCGGCCGAATTATGCCCCTCGATCCCGAGACTCCACGCCACGAATCTCCCGTTTTTTGCTCGATGATGCTGTTGGCGGTACTGACGACAGTTACAGACGCTTGGCGGAGCATTGCCGGACACCGTGCAGCTTCGGATCCGCCCGATCAGGAGGTTGCCGCTGTGATACGGTCTCGGTTACATAAGGATCGGTGTGTGCTCGACGCTGGGCTAAATGAGGCTCCGCGTTCAGCTTGCGCTTGTGCCCGATTCGGTTGAGCCCGCGCGTACGGTGTGTCAGTTCGATACCATGTTCACAGTGCGACGCGCGGGGCAGCGGCTTCATATCGTCCACCAGCATTTGCTTGGCCTCTTTCCGGAATCGTCTGCGTCACTTATTGACGACGCACGTATTCTTCGGAGCCATGCGGTTGCCCTTCTGGAAGACCACGAGAATTTTGAAATCCGGCTCGGTGTCTTCGTGACGGATACCCAATCCTTCGCCACGAGGCTTCGAATGAAAGTAGGCGATGGACCCTGAAAAAGGTCGTTTCTCATTCTAGCTACCGTTTTTTCCAAGAACTCCGCGAGGCATGCCGCGTAACATATTGGATGTCAAAAACGCGCCCTTTGTGGCGAATCAATGAAGGCGATAGATTTCACCAGCCGCACCGGAGAAAGAAGTCAGAATGGAAACGAAAGGAGTTCAGGAAAACAGTTACGGAGCCTCGAATATTCAAGTTCTGGAAGGGCTGGAGGCCGTGCGAAAACGCCCGGCCATGTACATTGGCGATGTAGGTGGGCGTGGATTACACCATCTTGTATATGAGGTAGTGGACAACTCAATTGATGAGACTTTGGCAGGTTTTTGCGACCAGATTGAAGTGCTGATCAACGAAGATGGCTCCATCACCGTTCGCGACAATGGGCGAGGAATTCCTGTTGGACTGCATCCCACAGAAAAACGGTCAGCATTAGAGGTGGTCATGACGACCCTCCACGCCGGCGGTAAATTCGATAAGAACACGTATAAAGTTTCCGGTGGTCTTCATGGCGTGGGTGTCTCCTGCGTCAATGCACTTTCAGTTCGTCTCGTTGCTTCGATCCGGCGTGAGGGCTATCTGTGGCAACAAGATTATGAGATCGGAAAACCCGTAAGTGACGTTAAACAGATTCGGCCGCTTGAACCAGATGAAGAGACCGGCACCGAAGTACAATTTTGGCCGGATGACTCCATCTTTCAGTCGACGGAATTTCGCTTCAGCACCCTGGCGGCCCATCTGAGGGAAATGGCCTATCTGAATAAGAGCGTGTTTATAGCGATCGAGGATCGTAGGGAAGAGGAGGAGGAGCTTTGTCGCGAAGAATACCATTTTGACGGCGGAATCATTGAATTTATCGATTACCTCGATGAGGCTCGCACCCCCGTCATGGAGGAAACGATTTATATCGCTGACGAAGATGCGGACGTACCCGTTGAACTTGCCATGCGGTACAATTCCAGTTATACAGAGAATGTGCTGTCGTTCGTAAACAACATTAACACCCATGAGGGAGGCACCCACATTTCGGGCTTCCGTCGCGCCCTCACGCGCACACTAAAGAATTATGCCGACCAGAACAATCTGGTCAAGAACATAAAAGTGGATCTTTCGGGCGATGATTTTCGGGAAGGAATCACAGCGGTACTTTCGGTAAAGGTTGCTGAGCCTCAGTTCGAGGGGCAAACGAAGACGAAATTGGGCAATTCAGAGGTGCAGGGTGCCGTCGAGTCCTTAGTCGGCGAACGCCTGAAAATGTGGCTGGAAGATCATCCGCGATCTGCAAAGCTAATTGTTGACAAGGTCGTTCTGGCGGCGCAGGCTCGTGCCGCAGCCCGGAAGGCCCGTGAACTGGTGCAGCGCAAGAGCGCATTCGGCAGCGGCGGATTGCCTGGAAAACTTGCCGACTGTGCATCCAAGGATCCGTCAGAATGTGAGTTGTATCTGGTTGAGGGCGATTCGGCCGGCGGGTCTGCCAAACAAGCACGCGAACGTCATTTTCAGGCTATTCTCCCGCTAAGAGGTAAGATTCTGAACGTCGAGAAGGCACGTCTGGACAAGGTCTTGGCCAACGAGGAGATAAAGAACATGGTCACGGCTCTCGGCACGGGTCTAGCCAACCATGCCGAACTTTTCGAAATCTCGGGTCTTCGTTACCATAAAGTCATTTTGATGACTGATGCCGATGTTGACGGGGCACATATCCGCACGCTTTTGTTGACATTTTTCTATCGGCAAATGCGGCCGCTAGTCGAACGAGGGTATATCTATGTAGCGCTCCCACCGCTTTATCGGGCCAAGAAGGGCAAGGAAGAGGAATATTGCTGGACCGAAGAAGGGCTACAGGCCGTCGTCACAAGGATGTCCTCCGAGGGAAAAGGAAAGGTGGGCATACAGCGTTATAAAGGGCTTGGCGAGATGAACCCAGAGCAGCTATGGGAGACCACGATGGATCCCGAGCATCGCCGGCTCCAAAAGGTCACTATAGATGATGCGGCCGCAGCCGACCGGGTATTCAGTACACTCATGGGCGATGCCGTAGAGCCGCGCCGCAAATTCATCGAACGCAATGCGCGTTATGCCACGATCGATGTTTAAACCCGGCGCTTTGGCCGAAGAGATAGACCTGCTTTGTCCGGCATCTGAGTGTTGATGCGATGATCCAACCCGACGTGAGTATCGTGGTGCCCGTCCTTGATGAGGAAGAGTCGCTTCCAGAATTGGCGGAGCGTATTCGCGCTGCCTGTTTGAGTGCCGGCTATTCATTCGAGGTATGGCTCGTCGACGACGGCTCTCGGGATGCTTCGTGGGCGGTGATTCAGCGGTTGAACGCTGAAGATCCGCGTTTTGCCGGACTTACGCTTCGGCGCAACTACGGCAAGTCGGCGGCGCTGGCGGTGGGGTTCGAGCGTGTGCGCGGCCATTATGTGGTTACACTCGATGCCGATTTGCAGGATGATCCTGCCGAAATTCCCGGTCTCATCGAAGTGCTCGATGAAGGGTATGATCTCGTAAGCGGGTGGAAGAAAAAACGCCACGACCCGATAAGTAAAACCATCCCGAGCCGGTTCTTCAATTTTGTCACGCGGATGCTCTCGGGTATCCCGCTGCACGATTTTAACTGCGGGCTGAAGGCCTACCGGTGCGAGGTCGTGCAGAGTGTGAAGGTTTACGGCGAACTGCACCGGTACATTTCGCTTCTGGCTAAATGGGAGGGCTACAGCCGCATCACCGAGCGTCCGGTGGCGCATCATGCCCGGCAATACGGACGCACGAAATTCGGTCTCGAACGCTTCATTCGCGGCTTCCTCGACCTCGTGACGGTCTTTTTCCTGACGCGCTTCGCCGCCCGGCCTATGCATTTTTTCGGCACCTTCGGTACGCTAGCATTCATGGGCGGGTTCGCGGTGAGTCTGTGGCTCTCCATCGACAAAATCGTCTTCGGGAATAATCTAACGAATCGCCCGCTGCTGCTCCTCGGCGCCCTGCTCATTCTGGTCGGCATACAGATGTTCACGACGGGGTTGGTTGGGGAAATGTTTGTTCGCCCGCGTATGGAAGAGACGACCTCGTACCATATCCGTGAGACCATAGAGCCGGTCGTGCGCCGGGAGCGAGATGGAGCCAAAGCGGTGTGACCACCTCGTCCTGGTCGGGCCGATGCATCCGTATCGGGGCGGCATCGCCCATTTTCTCGAGACGATGTACCGGGGATTTCGGAAGCGGGGCCATTATGTGGAGGCCGTCACGTTCACCCGGCAGTATCCGGAACGCCTCTTTCCCGGAAAGACCCAACTCACGATGGCAGCGACGGCCGATCCGGTCCCGGCGGTGCGGCTGCTCGACACCATCGGCCCGCTGAGTTGGTTTCAGGCCACCCGCCACATCGCCCGCGGAAACCCGGATGCAGTCATCTTTAAATACTGGATGCCGTTCTTTGCCCCGGCCTACGGCACGCTGGCACGGCGATTGCGCCGCCGGGGCATTCGGATCATCGCCGTCGTTGACAACGCTATCCCGCACGAACGCCACTCGGGCGACCGGGCACTGAGCCGGTACTTCCTCTGCGCGTGCGACGGGCTCATCGTGATGTCCGAATCGGTGCGGCGGGATCTGGCCACGCTCCACGTGACGGCCCCCGTGCGGATGGTGGCACACCCGGTGTATGACATCTTCGGTACAGCCCGCCCGAAGGCAGAGGCCCGCGCCGCACTCGGGCTGCCGCCCGATGCGCCGGTGGTACTCTTTTTCGGCTTTATCCGAAAGTACAAGGGGTTGCAGGTCGTGCTCGAAAGCCTGCCGAAGGTGATCGCGAAAAATCCGGCGCTTCGCCTCGTGGTGGCCGGCGAGTTCTATGATGACGAGGCACCTTACCGGGCCACCATCGCCCGGCTCAGCCTCGAAGAACACGTGCTCCTTCATGCCGATTATATCCCGGATGAAGCAGTGAAGACCTATTTTTCCGCTGCCGACGTGGTCGTGCAACCGTATGTCGCGGCCACGCAGAGTGGAGTGGCACAGATTGCCTTTCAGTTCGATCGGCCCGTCATCACGACGGACGTGGGCGGCCTCGCGGAGATCGTGCCCGACGGCCGGGCGGGGCTCGTCGTGCCGCCTGAGGATCCGGTGGCGCTGGCCAAAGCCATCACCCGTTTTTTCGATGAAGGTCTGGCCGCATCGCTCACCGAGGGCGTTCGGGCGGAGAAGCAGAAATACAGCTGGGACCGGCTCTACGAAGCCATCGAAACACTCATTCGCTGACCATGCACGAAATGCTTCCGGTTGTGATCCTTTGCGGCGGCTTCGGGACGCGCCTCCGCCCGGTGGTGGATGACCGTCCGAAAGTCCTTGCGCCGGTCGGCGGAGAGCCGTTTCTCAGCCATCTGCTCAGGCACCTTCGCGCACAGGGGTGTACGGACATCGTACTCAGCACCGGATATCTGGGAGAGATGATCGCAGATTATGCCGGCGACGGCGCCCGGTGGGACGTGCGCGTGCGGTACGCACGGGAAGCCGAACCCCTCGGAACCGGCGGCGCGCTCCGGCTGACGATGGAGCAGGCGGCCATCGACGGGGCCTTCCTCGCCATGAATGGAGATACGTTCTTCTCCGGCGCCGTGAAAGACCTCGTGGTCTTCCACCGTGAACGCGGGGCGCGGGCGACGCTGGCGCTCGTTCGAGTACCCGATGCGCGTCGCTTTGGTACCGTCCGGACAGCGGACTCGGGTGCGGTGGAGGCATTCGTGGAAAAGCAGCCCGGCCGAACCGGGGCGGCATGGATCAATGCCGGGGTCTACGTGTTGGAGGCGGCATCGATGGCGGACATCCCTGCCGGACAGCACGTGTCGATGGAGCGATCGGTGTTCCCGCAATGGATCTCAAAGGGACTTTTTGGATGCCGTTTTCCCGGAGCCGCGTTTCTCGACATCGGCACCCCCGACGACTATGCCCGCGCTACCCGGATGCTCAAGGCTGATGACGATGTCGCCGAATAATAATCGCTCCGCCGTATTTCTCGACCGCGACGGCACGCTCAATGAGGACCACGGTTATATCCACCGAATCGAGGATCTCGTCTGGATCGACGGCGCGAAGGAGGCGGTGCAAAAACTCAATGAGGCCGGCCTGCCGGTCATCGTCGTGACAAATCAGGCAGGGGTGGCCCGCGGATATTATTCCGAGGACGACGTCCGCCGTTTTCATGCCCACATGCAATCCGAACTGAACCGGGTGGGCGCCGACATCGACGCATTTTATTTCTGCCCGTATCACCCCGAGGGAAGCGTGCCGGAATATCGACGGCAGGTGCCCGAGCGCAAACCCGGTACGGGGATGTTCGAGGCGGCGATGGCCGCCCACCACGTCGATCCGAAAGCATCTTATATGGTCGGGGACAAGAACTCGGACATGGAGCCGGGGATCGCCCTCGGCATGACGACCTTCCTCGTGGAGACGGGCTACGGGGCATTTGAAAAAACAAATACGCGGGCCGATTACGTCGTCGAGAATCTCGGCGCGGCCGTGGACCGCATACTCATATTATGCAGTACGACCCCGTAAAAGACCGGTTGGGACGCTTTTTTAGCGGCCGGCCAAGCTTGCAAAAAGGCTTTTACCGCCTCCTCGACCTGTTTTTTCTGCGGGCCTGGTTCGTCCATCGTGAAGTGCGGCGGTTACTCGGGAAACATCCGGCCGGCCGGCCAATCGACGTGCTCGATGCCGGGACGGGGTTTGGGCAATACGCTTATTTCATCGCCCGCCATTTTGCCCACGCACATATTCTCGCCGTCGATGTCAAGCAGGATTACCTCGACAACGCGCGCGCCTTCTTCGACCGTACCCGGCTGGCCGGTCGGGTCGATTTTGCCCGTGAGGACCTCACCGATCTCAAGGCCAAAGGGCCGTTCGACTTCATCCTCTCCGTGGATGTGATGGAGCATATCGAGGACGACCGGGCCGTCTTCCGGCATTTCGCCCGCGTATTACGGCAGGGCGGTCACGTACTCATCAACACTCCCTCCGATCTCGGCGGTTCGGATGTGGGCAGGGAGGGCGAACCGAGCTTCATAGAAGAGCATGTACGCGACGGATACAACCTCCACGAACTCAAGGAAAAGCTCCGCAGTGCTGGCCTGACACCGGTACGGAGCCTCTATACCTATGGGCGGTTCGGCTCGCTTGCCTGGCGTCTGTTAATCAAATACCCGATCCTGATGCTGGACAAGAGCCTCGTGATGCTCCTCCTTTTGCCCTTCTATTATTTGCCTGTTCTGCCGCTCGGGCTGGTCCTTCACGCGCTCGACGTGCGGGGTGAAAACAAGGTGGGGACCGGCGTTCTGGTGATCGCGGAGAAGCCCTGACGGACAAGAGGGCGAAAGGCAGTAAGTTTCGCGGGCGCTTTCACAGAGGATTGACCGCCGGGCCCGTCGCGGCGCCGTATCTTGTACGGGCACCTCTTTCGGATCCTGTGCCCACTGCTCCACGTTGTCCTCGTTAATACGTCGGCAAACGGTATCGTGGGGTTGACGTTTTCTCGTTCATCTTTCACCGAGTATCATTGTGCAGACCAAATACATCTTTGTGACGGGTGGAGTTACCTCTTCTCTGGGAAAGGGGATTGTCTGTGCTTCGTTGGGGCGCTTGCTTGAAGCACGTGGGCTACGGGTCACGATTCAAAAATTTGACCCATATATCAACGTGGACCCCGGGACGATGAACCCGTACGAGCACGGCGAGGTCTACGTCACTGCCGACGGCGCCGAGACGGACCTCGACCTCGGGCATTACGAACGGTTTCTTGGCAAGCCGACGAGTCAGGCGAATAACGTCACTACTGGACGCATCTATATGGAGGTCATCACCAAGGAACGGGCTGGGGCATATCTCGGAAAAACAGTACAGGTGGTGCCCCACATCATTGACGAGATCAAGCACTGGATGCTCAAACTCGGCGAGACGGGTGGGTACGATGTGGTGCTCACGGAGATAGGCGGCACCGTCGGCGACATCGAAGGGCAGCCTTACCTCGAAGCCATTCGCCAACTTCGATATGAACTCGGTACCCGCAATACGCTTAATATCCATTTGACGCTGGTACCGTACCTCGAAGCTGCCGGCGAGTTAAAAACGAAACCCACCCAACACTCGGTTAAGACACTGCTTTCGTTTGGGCTTCAGCCCGATGTCCTCGTTTGCCGAACTGATCGGCCGCTCGATGCCGGACTCCGACGTAAAATCGCCCTTTTTTGCAATGTGGAACCGCGCGCCGTGGTAGCGTCGCAGGATGCCGAGACGATCTACGAAGTGCCGCTTTTGATGAAGGAGGAAGGCCTCGATGAGATCGTTATGGAGCACCTGTGTATCGAAGCGGACACGGCAGCGGACCGGTCGCTTACCGATCCAAATATGGATGAATGGGTCGATTTTCTGAAAAGCCTCAAGGCGCCGGCGGCTATCGTCCATGTTGCCCTGGTGGGGAAATATGTTGAACATCAGGATGCGTACAAATCCATCAGCGAAAGCTTCACGCTGGCCGGCGTAGCCGATGGGGTACAAGTAGACGTAAAATACATCCTCTCCGATGATTTGACAGAAGACAATGTCGCGGAAGTCCTTGGGGATGTGGCGGGCATCCTCGTGGCGCCGGGTTTCGGGGAGCGCGGCATTGACGGAAAGATCGAGGCCGCCCGGTATGCGCGTGAGAACGATATTCCATTCTTCGGCATTTGCCTCGGCATGCAATGTGCCGTCATTGAATTCGCCCGCAATGTCTGTGAGTGGGAAAACGCCCATTCGACCGAATTCGACCCCGAGACCCCCTACCCGGTCATCGATTTAATGGAGGAGCAAAAACGTATTGTCGACAAGGGTGGGACAATGCGCCTCGGAGCCTATGCATGCACGCTGATCGAGGGCTCGAAGGTACCCGACATCTATGGCGTCGCGGACATCCGCGAGCGGCATCGACATCGGTTTGAATTGAACAACGTGCTGCGATATAAACTGTTAGAGCACGGTATGCACTGTGCCGGTGTCAACCCTTCACGAGACCTTGTGGAAATCGTCGAGTTGCCGGAGAAACGGTGGTTCTTGGGGGTCCAGTTTCACCCCGAGTACAAGAGCACCGTCGGGCGACCGCACCCGCTCTTCGCCTCTTTCGTCGCGGCCAGTGTGGCCTATGCGCGGGAGAAAGATATGATCAAGACCCCGCGCCGCCGCCGCCGCGAAAAAGTGCTTCAGCTTGCTTCGGCAAAAGTTTGAACGAACCCGATCTCTACGCTAGAATATTCCGAGATCCTGCAGGCCATAACAGGCATTTCGACGTCTAAATCGACCCGTAAATCGATGAGCCGTGTCGACACGGGCAAACATCTCTTCCATTTTATATGGATCGACCGGGGATAGAGAAGTGAGCCCGAATTCAAGGGATTATCTCCGATTGACTGTAGCATATCAGAAATAACGAGACGCGCTCGAACCATAAAGATTCACATCGCAGGAGATTGATCGATTTACAGAGTTTTCTCACAATTGATCACATGTACGCTATCACCGTATTGCCTCCAAATACAGTGACGCCACACGATATAATCCGTTGACATACCACGATCGAAACGTGGTATCTACAAAAATCAAGGTGCTTCACTGTAATCAATAATCCGATGTAAATTATATTATAATACATATAGTTATTTTTACGATTAAAGGCAATGAAATGACGTTAAACCGTCCTTTAATCCCTGGAATACAAATCCTAGAATCGTAGACCTGAAAGTTAGGTGACCCCGACATATGATGAAATGGACGTATTTTCAATATCATTACTTTAATCATAAACAACATATAAAGTGTGTTTGTAAATGATTTTTAAAATACACTATAATAGTACTTTAAAATATTAATGTTATTGACTCAATAAGCATATCATTGATAAAATTTGCTCGACAATAATAAATAATGCTTGCTACGTAAATACGATCTAGGCAAAAGGGGAAGTCGATTTCTTTAAGGTAAAATAATTCAGTCCTTGACTTTCTGAACAAAAGGGTTAGATTTGGGACTTTGTGGGGAAAAGTGGGGAGTTGTCCCACACCTTACTGTTTTGTGTCACTGATCTGACAATGGCAAAATTCAAAGGACACTCAATAAATTCGGTTGATTCGAAGGGGCGCATTGCGATCCCGGCGAAGATGCGAGGTGTATTGAATCCTGCCGCAAAAGGGAGTTTTACGATAACAAGGGGCTTCGAAAATTGCATTTTTCTTTACCCGCTCGATGAGTGGGAGAAAAGGGAGGAGGAATTTGAAAAATTAAATATGTACGAGCGCAAGTCGCGCGATTTCCTCAGATCCGTCATGATGTGGGCTGAGGAGGTATCGCTTGACGCCCAGGGTCGAATCGGAATTCCGAAGTCGCTCGGTGAGTTTGCGATGATAACAGACAAGGTTCGGATTATGGGATCACTAGATCACATTGAGATCTGGGCCCCCGATGTGTTCAAGAAATATATGGATGGGCAACTGGTGGACTATGAAACGCTTGCCGAGAGCGTGATGGGGAAATGAGATGCCCGGCGGTGCCGACAATGATGACATACAGCATGATTCGCGGGTAGACCCGCTTCGCTTTGCGAGTGAATTTCATGCGCCTGTTCTTTGCAAGACTGTAGTGGAAGGGCTGGTGACCAATCTTGGAGGTCGTTATGTAGATGCGACGCTCGGGGGAGGTGGTCACACGGCGGCCTTGTTGGACCAACTTGAACCGAGAGGCTTTGTGTTGGGCATCGATCACGACGCAGAAGCGCTGGAGACCGTTCAATCCAGGCTTGCGACTGACCAGGCACGCGGGAGACTAAAACTGCGTCGGGGAAATTTCGCTGACCTGGAGATGATTCTCGCCGATGTAAATGTGACCGAAATCGACGGCCTTTTGATTGACCTTGGCGTTTCATCGCATCAACTGGATGCCCCGAGACGTGGATTCAGTTACATGACCGAGGGCCCGTTGGACATGCGGATGAATCCTATGACCGGTTTATCAGCCGCAGAAGTTGTTAATAACTTCAATGTAGACGAACTGCGTCATGTGTTGCGGGCTTTTGGTGAAGAGCCAAGGGCAGGTCGCATCGCAAGTGCTCTGGTCGTCGCTCGACCTCTAAAGACAACCATTGACTTGGCAAGGGTCATTCGGAATTTGGTGCCCGGGCGCGAGGTGATGAAAACGCTTTCGCGCGTCTTTCAGGCCATCAGAATCACTGTGAATGGTGAACTCGAGGCGCTGGAGAATGTGCTTAATGCCGCGGTTCGTGTGATTCGACCCGGAGGACGAATAGCCGTAATCAGTTACCATTCTCTAGAAGACAGACGCGTAAAGAGGTTTTTGCGCTACGGAAACATGGAAGGGAGCCCGACGAAGGACCTTTATGGCAATCTCCTGACGCCGTGGTTACTCATTAACCGAAGACCATTGATGGCGGATGAATATGAGATCGCAGTCAATTCAAGAGCGAGAAGCGCTCGGCTGCGAATCGCTGAACGCCGTCCTACTCTTGAGCCCGAATCCTGACACTACTATTCACCATGCTTTTTTGATCACAACTTGTTCCTTGCACTCTCATGCTGTTCACCATTTATCCTGAAATACAACGGTGGCTCACGTCGCTGGGATATGCGGTAAAGGGTCGACCCATCGCAACCCTGGAAGCTGTTTTCCATCGGGAGGCGCGACAATGGCAAATGAGGCCCGAGGAATTGGCTGCCCTGATTTACGATTCCATACAACCAGTGGAGGCTGGTAGCGGTCAAAACAAATTGTCTTCAATTCACAAAATTGCGGCGTGAGTCGCGGATCACATGTTTATCCGGGCAAAAAAAACCGGGGGCAAGTCTCACCGGAAACCGCATTTTAAGAGAGCTCCTGTTAGAGCTGCGCGCGGTGTCCATTCGACCGTTTCTCGCGGTACGGTTCACCTGCGCAAGAAGCAAGTCCAACCCACGAAAACTAACCATTACCCGGGATGGCATGACCTTGACATTTCATTCAAGAACGAACGGGCTTCATCGGACGGTCAGTTATATGCACCCCTGGACTCAGCTTCAACGGTCCGGTTTATTGCTATCATCCTGGCAATTGCCGCTGCCATGACACTGTACGTTGGCCATATACATGCCTCACAAGAATTACTGACCAGTGTGCAGCACTTGCGGCACGAAAATATGAACCTTCATCTGAAAAATAATCGCCTCAAAGGCACCTTCGACGGAATTACTTCACCTGCACGTGTCTATGCGCGGGCAAAAACCCTTGGACTGGTTGAAGACGCTGTTTATGGCCCCACTATCTACATAGAACATTAGGACATGACCCCGCTGGCGGGCACCATAACGATTGGAAGTAAAAGATCAAATACTTGCTCGCATGTACGTGGTGCTGACACTATTCAGCATCATTCCGCTGCTTGTGGCAGGGCAAGTCGTAAAAGTGTATCTGGTGGAAGGGGCCGACTTGCGGGCGCAGGCAAAGCGACAGTCCGATACGGACGTGGCGATTCCGACGATGCGTGGTGCAATCCTCGACCGAATGGGGCGAATACTCGTCGTCAATACGGCACGATACGATATCGAGATTGATCCGTCGGTGCCGAGCTTTAAGAAAGCAGCACCGTTGTTCTTTGAAAAATTGTCCAGAATGACAGGCAGGCCGGTCTCCGAATTGGAGAGACGAGTTCGACGCCGGAGCAGTCCCCAATATGTGCGGCTTTTGCGGAACATCTCCCAAAAGCAAAAGGAAGCGGTAACCGAATGGCATGTTCCCGGCCTCATGTGGCATCCTCGCTTTGGGCGGCGATACAACTATGGCGAAACGACGGCACACGTGCTCGGCAGGGTTGATTCAGACCTTCGGGGATTGGCCGGCCTCGAATTACAATATGACTCGTACTTGAAAGGTTTGCCGGGCCGACGTGAAGTACGACGAGACCGGCGTGGCGTACTGAAGGCAACTCCTGACGGTGTCCGCACTGAACCGCGACAGGGGGAGTCCCTCGTGCTTACGATCGATCTCGTCAGGCAGACAATCCTCGAAGAGGAGCTGGCTCGCGGTGTCGCTGAAAGCGGGGCAAAATGGGGCACGGCTATCGCGATGAACCCGAACACGGGCGCTATCCTGGCAATGGCAAACGTGCCTACGTTCGATCCCAACCGGCAAGGCTCGCCTCCGAGTGAAGCGCAGCGAAACCGAGCCGTAACTGATCGTATCGAGCCGGGATCGACGTTCAAGCTGGTCACAGCCGTTGCGGCCGTGGAGCAGGGCGTCGTATCAATGGAGGATTCCATCGACACGGGCGAGGGCTGGATGGTTATCCACGGGCGAACGCTGAAAGACACGCACGCTCACGGCACCATCACTTTCTCAGATGTAATCGCGTTGTCGAGCAATGTGGGTACTGCTAAGGTCGCCATGAAGATGGAGCCGGGTGTTTTCTACCAATATGCGCGAAGCCTTGGATTCGGGCAGAAAACGTCATTGGATTTGCCGGGCGAAGTGCCGGGAAAACTGAAGAAGCCGTCCGAATGGAGTGGCACCACGTTGACTTCGATGAGCCGCGGTTATGAGGTAGACGCGACGCCGATCCAGATTTTGACGGCCTATTGTGCCCTGGCAAACGGCGGGCTGCTTGTAAGGCCCTATGTAGTCGCCGAGCGGCGCGATGTAACCGGTCGTACCGTATGGAGGGCGAAGCGAGATTCTATTAGGAGAGCCTTCAATCGCGAGACGGCCCAGAAACTGTTGCCTGCCTTTGAAGGGGCCGTTGAGCACGGAACCGCCCGCAAGGCTCAGTTGGCGGGATTGCGGGTTGCAGGAAAGACAGGAACCGCCATTAAGGTTCGAAATGGCCACTATGATCGAAGCGCCTATCGAGCTTCGTTTATAGGTTTCTATCCCGCGGAAAGGCCCAAAGTGGCTCTTCTCGTGCTCGTCGATGAGCCTCGGTCGAGTATATATGGAGGGTCGGTGGCAGCGCCGGTGTTTCAACGGACGGCCCTCAGATGGATGGGTACGTTCCCCAAGATAGCGCAACACATGACTCGCTCCGAGCCTCCATCTGAGCCTTCCCAAAAAACCATGGTCAACGTAATTGGGCAGCCTGCTCCGATCGCGGTTGGCCAGCTGTTGGCCAAAGGTTATCGGGTGGATGAACCCGGGGAATTCGATCGTCGAACAGTCGTGGTCCGGCAGAGGCCGGACGCTGGCCAAGAGGTACTGCTCGGCACGCGCGTGCACTTGTCAGTGACGGCAGACACGACCCGATCTAAAATGCCGAATTTGAAAGGCCTAAGCCTTCGGCACGCGCGCTACTGGCTTGCATCACAAGGGGTCGATGTCGCAGTGGAAGGCGGCGGCACGGTGGCTGCGCAGTCACCCCGGGCCGGGAAGTCAATGCCCGAGCACGCCGTACTCCTTGGATGGAATCGAAAGTAATAAGAGTGGAACCATGGACCATGCCTGATCAAGGATATGGATTGAGCGGGACTCGAAACGCCTACTTGGTGGAGCTTTAAGGCAAACGTTTGACATACTGGACATGATATCTCTGAATGCCCTGATACACCGGCTCGAACTGGTCGGGCTGGTTCGCAGAAAGCGTGGGCACTTTACGGATATAGATATTGATCACCTGGCCTATGACAGCAGACGCATCGGGCCGGGCGGCCTTTTCGTCGCCGTACGCGGGGAGATTGCCGATGGTCACTTGTTCATTGATAAGGCTGTTCAAAATAAAGCTGTCGCTATTGTGTGCGAAGCGATACCGGAGGACGCAAGTACCCGGTTCGCCGGTATTGCTTTCGTACATGTAATGGACAGTCGTGCGGCGCTGGCCGAACTGGCCGCCGCTTTTTACGGCGATCCATCCCAGGAACTTAAGATGGTGGGGATCACCGGCACCAACGGCAAGACGACCACCGCCACGCTCATAAGAGACCTAATGGAATCGCAGGGTACGAAAACCGGGCTACTGGGCACAATCGCTTATCATTTCGGTGAATCGCCCGTCGCCGCTACCCACACCACACCCGATGCCATTGAGATAAATCGAATGCTCCGTCAGATGGTCAAGATCGGCTATGAGGCCTGCGTGATGGAGGTGTCCTCCCATGCTCTTGCCCAAGATCGGGTACGCTCCCTCGACTTCGACGTAGCGCTCTTCTCCAATCTAACGCGAGATCACCTTGACTATCACCGATCCTTCCAGGAGTACCTCGCCGCTAAGAAAAAGCTATTTGACGGACTCCCGGAGGATGCTATGGCTCTTTATAATGCCGATGACCCCGCTGGTCTGGAAATCATCGAGGAGACGAAGGCGCAAGTGACCTCGTACGGGCTAACCCCCGATGCCGATCTTCATGCCAAAATCTTGACAAACCGCATAGAGGGACTTCGACTTCGCGTCGATGGGAAGGAGCAAGCCTTCCGGCTTGTTGGGCGATTCAATGCATACAATCTTCTCGCGGCATACGGTGCCGGACGTGCACTTGGTATCCCGCCTGCATCTGCGCTCTTGGACCTTGCCAAAGCTGAACCTGTGCCAGGGCGATTCGAACAGATTTGCTTTTCCGACGGCACCACCGTCGTGGTCGACTATGCTCACACCCCCGATGCGCTTGAAAATGTGCTTCGCACCCTTCGTGATGTCATTCCGGAGACTACCCACTTGTGGTGTGTCTTTGGTTGCGGCGGCGACCGCGACCCGGTAAAGCGTCGATATATGGGTGGAATCGCCGAATGCTATGCCGACGCCCTTATCGTAACGAGTGACAACCCGCGCACCGAAGATCCGGATTCAATCTTGAATGACATTCGTCGTGGAATGGATCACCCGACCGAAGCACGATGGATCGTTCAGCGTCGCGATGCCATTCGGGAAGCCGCCCTTCTCGCCCGTCCCGGCGATGTGGTTCTTGTTGCTGGAAAAGGGCATGAAACGTATCAGGTTATCGGCACGGAACGCATCCCGTTCGACGACCGAGAAGAGGTTCGACGAAGCTTTGCTCCGCATAACTCGAATCCATAGTCCGGATCCCCGGCTCAAACCATCCGTCATCCAACTGACCTGATGCTTTATTATCTCATTGACTACCTCGAACGGGTCTACGAACCCCCGGGATTTCAAATCATCCAGTTTATTACTGTGCGGGCGGCACTGGCGGCGATTACGGCCCTTGCCATTGCATTATTTGCCGGGCGACGCATCATCAATTGGCTCAGCGAAAAACAAATTGGGGAACGCGTCCGGGAAGGTGAAAGCGCGGGGGCCATAGACCACTCACACAAGAGCGGAACGCCCACGATGGGCGGTATAATCATCCTCATTGCGGTGCTGACGAGCACGCTGCTCTGGGGCGCTATCGCTGAAGTTTACGTATGGCTCATTCTTGTGGCCACGGCTTGGATGGGAGCCTTCGGATTCGCAGACGATTACATCAAGGTGGTCAGAGGCGACAAGAGTGGATTGCCGGCCCGGATCAAACTCACGGGGCAGATTACACTCGGGCTGCTCGTCGGTAGCGTGCTCTATTTTCACCCACAGTTTTCAGAGATCCACACCCTCACTTACCTGCCGTTCGTTAAGGATGAGACGCTCGATTACGACGCGTTTAGCTATTGGCTTGGTGGCGAGGGGTTAGGCTGGATCGTCTATATCCCCATCACCATTTTTATCATCACGGCGCTATCCAATGCGGTCAATCTGACCGATGGGCTCGACGGACTGGCTTCGGGCGTGACGGCTATCGTGGCAATGGGACTGACGGCACTGTGCTATATAGCCGGAAATGCGGTCTTTGCTGATTTTCTCAATGAGATGCTTCTGCCCGGGGCTGGCGAACTTACCATTTTTGCCGCATCGCTCGCGGCCGCATGCTTCGGGTTCCTCTGGTACAATGGATTTCCCGCAACCGTTTTTATGGGAGATACGGGGTCACTTGCCCTCGGGGCTGCCGTTGGCACCATTGCCCTAATGGTCAAGAAAGAACTACTTCTGCCGATCCTGTGCGCCGTGTTCTTTATGGAGTCTATATCCGTCATTTTGCAGACGAGCTATTTCAAATACACGCGGAAAAAAACAGGCGTGGGCAAGCGGATTTTCTTGATGGCTCCTTTGCACCATCACTTCGAGGTAAAGGGCACCCATGAGGCAAAAATCGTGGTGCGGTTCTGGATCATAACGGCCGTGACCGTGGTCGCCGCATTGCTCATTCTTCGTATTCGATAATCTCGGACGTTCAGCAAAAATGAACCCGACGGAAATAAAGGGCAAAGCCGTGACGGTGGTCGGTGGGGGGCGAAGCGGGTTGTCTGTCGCGCGCTTGCTGATGGCTGCCGGAGCGCGCGTCTTCCTGACGGACAATAAGAGCGCCCGAGCCGACCTGACCCGTACGCTAGAAGCCCTCGATGTTCGGTACGAATTCAGTGGTCATACATCACGCGCACTCGAAGCAGATTTTTTGGTAGTCAGTCCCGGTGTGCCTTCTACGATCACTCTCCTTCAGCAGGCAATACAGGCTGGTCTGGCAGTTCTTTCCGAAATCGAAGTTGCATCGTGGTTCTGCAAGGCGCCAATTGTGGCAATTACCGGTTCGAACGGCAAAACAACCACCACGAGCCTGCTCGGGCATATTCTTAAAAGGGCAGGCCGAAAGACCTTCGTCGCCGGCAATATTGGGATGCCGTTCGCGGACTATGCGGCCGACGCTACACCCGAAGACGTGGTGGTTCTCGAAGTGTCAAGCTTCCAACTCGACAACATCGATAAATTTAGGCCGGATGTGGCCATGCTGCTGAATATTACACCGGATCATCTCGACCGATATGACGACAACTTCAGTACATACGCAAAGAGCAAGTTTCGCATTTTCGAAAACCTGCAAGACGACGACGTACTCATCTACAATCACGATGATGCACTCGTCCGTGACCATGTAAAGCGCACCGCCAAAAACCGTGCGTTCAAATTTTTTGGCTTTAGCGTCAATTGTAAAAGAGAGATCGGTGCTTTCGTTCGCGAGGGCGCATTGATCCTCAAAATAAATCAACGCGAGGAGGTCCTCATGCAAGTTGAACACCTGGCCCTACAGGGGCAACACAACCTTTCCAACTCGCTGGCGGCAGCGGTCGCCGCTCGGGTAATGGAGGTCCGCAGCGATGTGGTGCGAGAGAGCCTTGCTAGCTTCGAGGGGGTGCCGCACCGGCTCGAATTTGTCCGTGAAATGGAAGGCGTTCGGTACGTCAACGACTCGAAAGCGACCAACGTGAACTCTGTCTGGTATGCGCTGGAAAGCTTTGAAGACCCGGTAGTACTCATCATCGGTGGCAGAGACAAAGGAAATGACTACTTACCACTTCGACCACTGGTAAGGCGCAAGGTCCGGGCATTGATAGCGATCGGCGAGAGTGCCGACAAAGTGATCGACGCATTGGGCGGCGATGTACTTCAAAATGTTAAGGCGGATTCAATGGACGAAGCCGTTCGAATGGCACAACTTTTTGCCCATGACAATGACGTTGTTTTGCTCAGTCCTGCATGCGCCTCGTTCGACATGTTTCAGAATTATGAAGACCGAGGTGACACGTTTAAGAGGCTCGTTGCCAGCCTGTAAGAGGTTTTCGGGTCGATTGTCGACTAGGCGAACGAAACAAAGCCAACCCATTGTTTAGAAGGGAAAACGCGTTGGTTATATGAAAGCATTGACACTGAAGCAGTGGACAAAATCACCCGCGGACAAGTACATCGTACTGCCTGTGTTGATTCTCTCTGCCGTCGGAATAGTTGCTGTCTATAGTGCTATATCGTTTTTGGCGGAGACCAAATCCGATGGGGATACCATACGATTTTTGATCAGGCACTTAAGTAGGCTGGCACTCGCGCTTGGGTGTATGGGTGTTTTTAGTTTAATTAATTATCGATGGCTGGCGCGACAGGCTTCGATTGGGTTGGTTGTCTCGATGGCCTTGCTTCTGATTGTACAGATTGTCGGAACGAGTTCAGGTGGGGCAACCCGGTGGCTATTAGGCTTTCAACCCTCCGACATCGCGCGCGTGGCATTGGTTTTACATATTGCAGCGCTGCTCGCACGCAAGCAGGTTTACGTGAAAGATTTTGGGCGCGCGTTTATTCCCATCTTTCTCTGGATCGGAGGCGTCATTGGCCTCATTGGCCTCGAGGATCTCTCCACAGCTGCAGTCGTCCTGGTCGCTGTCGTATTGATGTGTTTTATCGGCCGAATAAGTGTGCTCCATCTCGGGGGACTGGGCCTGTTGGGAATGGCGATGATATATCTGATGTTGTTGTCGTCGCCCCAACGGGCAGCCCGTGTGGAATCGTACCTTGGAATCAAACTCTTCCCCACCACAAATGCTGAGGAAGTTTTCTCTTCGCAAGATGAAGGATATCAGGCCAAACAGGCGCGCATCGCTTTTGCCGTCGGCGGTCTTACCGGGGTGGGCCCCGGAAAAAGTGTTCAGCGCGACTTTCTTCCGGCGCCCTACAATGATTTCATTTTCGCCATTATTGCCGAGGAGTATGGGATCATCGGAGCTTTGGCATTGCTGGCCGTCTTCTTCTTTCTGCTTCTTCGCGGATTTCTGCGCATAGCCCGGAATGCGCCCGACCCACTCGGGCTGTTTATGGCTGTAGGCCTGGTATCCATGCTTGTCCTCTATGGATTCGTGCACGCCGGAGTGGCTGCCGGGCTCTTGCCCGTTACAGGTCTGCCGTTTCCTTTCGTGTCTTATGGTGGCACGTCTTTGATTGCGAACGGGACAATGGTTGGCATCCTATTGAATATTTCTCGACATGTCCCGGGCTCGGTTCGGTGATGACGTCGGAATTTCATACCGCCCCGACAAGGAAGACAGCCCGGACGCTTTCGTCGCAAACACTCGTACATGAATCGATGCATCGAGGACCGAGAATATTGTTCGCGGCAGGTGGCACGGGAGGGCATGTGTACCCGGCTTTGGCTATTGCGCATGCACTTAAATCTCTTGAGCCGTCGGTGTCAATCACTTTTGCGGGCACCCGGGAGCGCATGGAATGGGACGTGGTCCCTAGAGCAGGTTTTCCTATTTGTCCTATATCAGCCATGGGTCTACAAAGGAACCTTGCGCCGCGCAACGTGCTGTTTCCATTCAAATTGGTCGAAGGAATCATTCAAAGCCTACGACTAATTGAGGGCCTCGAAACCGATGTCGTCATTGGAACCGGAGGATTTGTGGCTGGACCCGTGCTTCTCGCTGCAAGGATGAAGGGTCGGCCGATCGTTATTCAAGAGCAAAACGCCTATGCGGGTTTGACAAACCGTGTCCTGGCAAGATGGGCGACTCGGATCCACATTGCCTTTGCCGAAGCGGAGGGTGATTTCCCCCCGGGAAAATGTATGCTTACGGGCAATCCGACGCGACCCGAATTATCTGTGGCCGATCGGAAATCAGGCCGAATGTTTTACGATGTGCCGCATGATGCCAACGTGTTATTCGTTTTCGGTGGATCCCTCGGAAGCCTAGCTCTCAACGCCGCCCTGGAAGATCAGCTTGCCGACCTGTTGGTAGATGAAAAGCGAATAATTATTTGGCAAACTGGCGCCCGATATTTCGAGCGTATTCAAGCCGGAATATCGCTTCATCCACGACTTCGGTTGGTGAAATACGTCAATCGAATGGATATGGCATACGCGGCCGCCGACCTTGTTCTGTCTCGTGCCGGTGCCATCACGTGTAGCGAATTGATGGTTACCGGCACGCCTGCCGTGCTCGTGCCTTCACCCAATGTGGCTGAGGATCATCAAACCAAAAATGCCCGCAGTATGCAAGAAGCTGGTGCAGCGGTATTATTGCCCGAACTCGACCTCAAATCAGGGTTGATCCGCGAAGTAAATGCACTGGCCAACGATGCGGGACGCCGAAAGGAAATGGCGGCTGCTGCGAGGCGGCTGGCGCGTCCGAACGCCGCCGTGGACATCGCAAATTCGGTGCTGGCACTCGTCGAGAAAGATCGCTTGACCACACTGGGTGAGGCATAGATGAAAAAGCGGCGACGACAACCTTTTCTCGGCCGAATACGCCATGTCCACATGGTGGGAATTGGCGGGATCGGAATGAGTTCCATCGCAGAAGTGATGCTCAGCCGGGGCTACCACGTCACCGGCTCCGACATGAACAAGAGCGAAGTGACCGATCGCCTTGAGACCCACGGTGCCGTAATATTCAAAGGGCACGCAGCTGGTCATGTGGACGCCGCAGGCGTGGTCGTTTATTCCTCGGCCGTAAACCCACAAAGTAATCCCGAGACCCTGGCAGCGCTGCAGAAAGGGATTCCGCTCATTCCCCGCGCAGTAATGCTCGGAGAATTGATGCGCATGAAGTTTGGAATCGGCATCGCAGGCACTCATGGCAAGACGACCACCACTTCCATGACCGGGCTCGTCGTCAGCGAAGGACGCTTCGACCCAACGATCATTGTCGGAGGGAAAGTTGCTGCATTTGACTCCAACGCCGTCGCCGGTGAGGGCGACATCATCGTCATCGAAGCTGATGAGTATGACCGCACGTTTCTTCGTCTGACGCCCTCGCTGGCCGTGATTACGAATATCGAGGCTGAACACCTCGACATTTATGCGGATCTCAATGATTTGATGACGGCTTTTACCCGATATGCCAACGCAGTTCCATTCTTCGGAGCCGCCATTGTTTGTCTCGACGATCCGAATGTGCAGGCTTTAGTCGACGAAATCGACCGGCGGGTGGTTACGTATGGGCTCTCGCGCCAGGCGGATGTTCGGGCCGAAAACATCACCCATAGTGGTCTCGAATCCTGTTTTGAATTGATAGTCCGTGGGGAGATGCGGGGAGACGTCAGGTTGCAAGTGCCCGGAATCTACAATGTGCGTAATGCCTTGGCCGCTGCAACAGTCGGTCTGGAACTTGAGATACCTTTCGAAAAAATCCAGCATGCACTGGGCCGATTTTCAGGCGTAAACCGGCGTTTCCAGGTTATCGGTGATGTGGATGGAGTACTCGTTATCGATGACTATGCCCACCATCCGACAGAAGTTCGGGCAACGCTAGAAGCGGCGGGAACCGGATTTCCTGATCGGCGGATCGTGGCGGTATTTCAACCGCATCTTTATTCACGTACGCGCGACTTTAAAGAGGACTTTGCTCGGGCGTTTTTCAATGCCGATGTACTTGTCGTAACGGACGTCTACGGGGCAAGAGAAGAGCCCATGCCCGGTATCTCCGGTACTCTTATCGCGGATTTGGCGCGTCGATTTGGTCATCGGGATGTACACGACGTCGCCGACAAGAATGTGGTGCCGGCCTACGTGGCAGACCTTATTCGCCGAGGGGACATCGTGGTTATCCTGGGCGCAGGTGATATCTGGCGCTGTGGTCGAAAATTAGTAGATCTCCTTGAGCATCAAACCCACGAGAATGTACCGGATGAAAAACACTTGTAATGTGAGATGAAGCGAAAGAAGAAAAACGGGTTGATCCTGCAGAAGAAGAACCGCCGATATTTTTTGGTGGGCATTGCCGCTTTGCTGAGCCTGGTATTAGTGAGTGCGTTCGGTTGGCACTGGGCTTCCAAACTGAAATGCAGCCGCATTGAAGTGACGGGGGCGCGTCTGGCTGAGGTCAAAACAGTGATTGGTCTCTCAGGCGTGGACACGAGTATGGTAATGCTTGATATTGACCCCGTGCTGGTGGCCGACCGGGTACGGCGTGATCCCTGGATATCTGTCGCGCATGTACAGCGCCTGCCGACAGGAACCCTTTCTATTCGGGTCGAAGAGCGGACTCCTGTTGTGTTAGTACTCGATAAGCGAGGAAAGCCTTCGCGTTATTTGGACGAAACTGGCGCGCAGATGCCTCTAAGGGAAGGCGCATTTTTTGACGTTCCGCTTATGCGCGGAGTGCATCAGGTGTTTCATCCTGTTCAGCACATTGAGGACCCGATTGTCAGGGCATATTTGCGAGCGCTAGCGAGTGCACCGCCAACCCTGAATGCACTTGTGTCTGAGGTAGAACGTCGGTCCGATGGCGACATCTGGATTCAAACGGTGCCGGCAGGAGAGAGTGGCGCTATATCAGTGCGACTGGGACATGACGAATTTACTTCGCGGTTAGCGCGTCTCGGTGCCTTCTGGAATCAAGCCGTGCTCGCTTATCCCGATCACAAATTCCAGTTTATTGACCTCCGTTTTGAACGTCAAATCGTCACCCGTGAATCGTGATCGTCATGTCTCGGCTCATAGGCTGAACGGCCTTCAAATAAGTTTCCAAAAACCTTTAATCACAGAGCATCATGAATGAACGCATCGTAGTGGGCCTCGACATCGGTACCACGAAGGTGTGCGCCGTAGTCGCTTCGGCGGATGAGATGGATCGCATCAATGTTCTCGGCGTCGGCATCGCGGCTTCCGACGGTCTGAATCGGGGGGTGGTAGTCAATATCGACCGGACTGTGGAAGCGGTCCGAAAAGCGGTAGATGAAGCCGAGCGCATGGCCGGAGTAAGGGTGCGAAGCGTGCTCGTCGGGATCGCAGGAGACCATGTACAAAGCCTGCAGAGTCGCGGCGTAATTACCATTTCGAACCGCCACGGCGAAATTACTGAAAATGACGTACAGCGCCTTCTGGAAGACACGACCCATCTGGCCATGCCGGCTGATCGTGAAATCCTTCACGTCATCCCTCAGGATTTCATCGTCGACGGGCAGGACGGAGTTGCCGATCCCGTGGGGATGAGTGGCGTACGCCTGGAAGCCAATGTGCACATTATCACGGGCCTGGTGTCAGCCGCCAAAAACATTTACCGTTGTATTGAAAAGGCGGGCTATCAAGTAGCGGATATCGTGCTTGAACCCCTCGGCTCGTCCTTTTCAGTCCTGCACCCTGACGAGAAGGAAGTCGGTGTAGCCTTGATCGACATTGGCGGCGGAACGACGGACATCGCCGTTTTTGAAGACAGTACCATTCGGCATACGGCCGTCATTGCAGTCGCGGGAAACAAGGTTACGGACGACCTGCGCCGCGGTCTCGGCATCATGCGAGATCAAGCCGAACAACTCAAATGCAATTTTGGAACAGCCCTCGTCGACCTCGTCTCTGAAGATGAAACCATCAGCATTCATGGTATTGGCGGTCGACCTGACAAAAGCATTGGCCGGAGCGCCCTTGCTCAGATAATCCAACCCCGGATGGAAGAAATTCTCGAGATAGCGGGGATAGAAATAAAGCGTAGCGGATATGCGCGCCACCTTTCCGCGGGAGTCGTCCTCACGGGAGGGGGTTCGTTGATTACAGGTACAGCCGAGCTCGCGGCTGAAATACTTGGTGTCGAGACACGCGTGGGCGTGCCAATGGGACTGGCCGGAGGGCTGGTTTCGGAGGTCACAGACCCCAAGTTTGCCACCGGAGTTGGTTTGGTGTTATACGGCCTGCGTCCCGAAACGACAGGGGGTACGCCGTTTCGCAGTAGTATGGGCGATTTAATTCCGGACGCTGATCATACCGAAACCCTTGTAAGCAAAATCGCCGGACGCATGAAAGGATGGTTTGATGAATTATGAACGGCATGTGGTATCACGGTTTTCCTTTTTATCTATGGTACCGGAGCTCGTTCGCAAAACGAAGTAGACGCATCTCACCGGGTCGCTCACCGTGGGATAAAGCAAATTGAGTGCTAACAAAAACTGGAGGGAACCATGGACGCAATAAGTAAACATTTTACCTTTGAGGATATCTCAATTGAGGACGCAAAGATTTGCGTTATCGGAATTGGGGGTGGTGGTGGAAATGCCGTCAATAACATGATTGAGAGGGGGATTGAAGGCGTCGAATTCTTTGCCATCAATACGGACATGCAGGCGCTAGCCGCAAACAAAGCCGACCACAAAATTCAAGTTGGGCGCGGGCTTACAAAAGGCCTCGGTGCTGGAGCTCGGCCCGGAATCGGGGCAGAGGCAGTCAATGAAAACCGAGACGAAATCATTGAAATGATTCGCGGATTTGATATGGCCTTTATCACAGCCGGGATGGGAGGCGGCACAGGGACGGGCGGCGCCCCTGTGATGGCCGCTATTGCGAAAGAAGCGGATATATTAACAGTGGCAATCGTGACAAAACCGTTTGAATGTGAAGGGCGTCGACGACGCAAAGCCGCTGAAGTTGGTATCAACTTTCTGAAGGACAATGTGGACACACTCATTACCATATCGAATGAACGTTTGCTCGACATTGCTGAAGATGACTCACTTATTGATGCCTTCAAAAAAGCGAATGACGTGCTCTACAATGCCACGCGTGGGATCAGTGATTTAATCACTGTACACGGCCTGATAAATCTCGATTTCGCCGACGTGAAAACCACGATGGAAAATGGGGGAAACGCGCTGATGGGATCGGCGGCCGCCACCGGCGAGAACAGGGCAGAAAAGGCGGCTCGGGAAGCTATAGCGAGCCCATTACTAGAAGGCATTGAAATAACCGGGGCGCGGAACGTTCTGGTAAATATAACTGCCGGGCGCACGCTTGGAATTCGCGAAGCGACAAAAGCCACGAGTATCATTCAAGCTGAGGCTGGTGACGACGTAGAAGTGATCTTCGGTACCGTGATTGACGAAACACTAGGTGATGAGCTTCGCGTAACCGTTATCGCCACCGGCTTTGACAAAGATCGCGACCGCAGTGGCTCCCACGTACGCCGCACGATTCCTTTGCAGCGTGCGGAGCCGGCCGTCCACTACAAAGGAGAGGAAAATCTGAAACATCTCGATGAACCGGCCTATGTTCGCCGCAGCAAACTGGTGGAGGTGGAGTCCAAAGAGGTTTCAGCAGCCCCGCGCGAAGTAACGGTGCGGCGACTGTGCGTGGATGAAATCAAAGAACGTTCTGAACGGATTCGCAAAGAAGATAACGAGATCCCGGCCTTTTTGCGGAAAATGATGGACTAACAGTCTTACGATCCAACGGTGCAGGTCAGATATGTCATAACCACGACTCGGAGGACATAATGTCTACGATATTGTACTATGTGCTGGTTGGATTTCTTGGACTGGTTATCTTGATAGAGTTCATAGTTGCCATGCTGTGTATAGCTCGCGCTTTGCTGCGAGAAGTAGCCTCAGCCATACAACTGGCGGAGCTCCCGGAAGAGGAAGCCGATGGCGTATTTGTCTGAAGTTGGAGTGTCACAATGCTGTGATACCTTGGTATAAACACCCTCAATTTTGCCGCACCCAGACATTTAGTGCTTTTAGTCGGGTACGAAATTTCAGTCCATGACAACCTGGTTTCTGCCATAGCGCACTTGACATTACAATCTGTATTGATGTGGACAAAAGGCCACATTTATTGCCTGAATTATCGATTTCATCCGAACCCAATGCAAGACGGGTCCTCCAGTCCCGTGAACGGTCCATGAGCAAGATCGAAAATCGAAGTGCCATATGAGCGGTGCGACGGTACTTATTGTGGTTCGGTTACGAACACGCCACGTCTGTCTTGAAGACGTGGCGTTGTTTTGTTGCCAGCACCCAAGCCATTGTATGATTGTTTGCCAGAGTACTTGAATATGCATTCGACGAAACGTATGGTGTCTTTTCAAGAACGTCGCTTACTCAAACGCGGAGGCCACTATGTCAAGATTTGTATCGATTCTATTAGTTTTTCTCATTGGGGCTGTGACGGTGGTCCGGGGTCAGGTGCCTTCTAACGTCTTGGAAGGAACTTGGAGATTGGTGGAACAACAGGAGGTTTATCCGGACACCGTGATGGTGACGGAGAACGTGCCGTCATCCATCAAAGTACTCAACTCGACGCATTTTGCCTGGGGGTATCAGACGGCAGACGGGGAAGATGCGTTGTCGGGCGGCGGGCGCTATAGCCTCATCGGAGACTCGCTCTATACCGAGCATATCCAGTGGCACACCAGCCCGGTGCTCGTGGGGATGGACATTCATTTTCACGCCCGCGTGGTCGGCGATTCACTTTGGTATCACACCGGCATCTTCCCCAGCGGGTACCGCCTCGAAGAAGTGTGGAGGCGGGTTGAGCCGGCGCCGCGGCTGACCCATTACAAGCATTAATGAGCCGGCCCATCATCCGATGAGAATCATCGCCGGGATGCAGGTGTCATTATGCGTAGGAGGGGTCGTGGCGTTGCTTTTTGCCTTTGGCTGCGCCCGTCCCGATGCCACCTCCCGCATGGATTCACTCCGTTCCACCATCGATACGCTCGTTGCGGCAAACCCTGGTGCCATCGTCGCGGTGTCGGTGCGCGATGGCCCCGAGGCCTTCGACCGAAACGCTGGCAGGCTATTTCACGCCGCGAGCACCATGAAGATAGCCGTTATGATCGAGGCCTTCCGGCGGGCCGCCAGTGGGAAACATTTGCTCAATGATTCGCTTGTCGTGCGCAATGCTTTCCGCTCTATCGTCGACGGCTCCGACTATCGCATCGAAGACGACTCGGACGATGCGCTCTATGAACACCTCGGGCGTAAGATGGCTGTGCACGATCTCGTCTATCAGATGATCACCGTCTCGTCGAACCTCGCGACCAACTTGCTCATCGACCGGTTCTCCGCCGACTCGGTGCAGGCAACCATCGAACGGCTCGGGACGAAGAAGATGCAGGTACTGCGCGGCGTGGAGGACCTCAAGGCGTTCCGGCAGGGGCTGAACAACCGGACCACCGCCGCCGACCTCGCGACCCTGCTCGATGCCTTGCTCCACGGCCGGGCCGTCTCGCCCGAAGCCGACCGGGCGATGCTCGACATCCTGCTCGATCAACGCTTCAATACGATGATTCCCGCCGGGCTGCCCGCCGATGTCCGGGTGGCGCACAAGACGGGCTCCATCACCAACATCCACCACGATGCCGCCATCGTGTACCCCGCCAACGGGGAGCCGTATGTGCTCGTCATCCTCATCGAAGGCATCGCCGATGATGCGGAATCCGCCGTACTCGGCGCCGGCATCGCCCGGGTCGTGCATGCCGCACTTCGGCCGTGAGCCGATCCATCATTCCCAATCCCCGAATGACCTATGAAACTAACCTTCTGCGGCGCGGACCGGACCGTGACAGGCTCGAAGCGGTGCTTTGCTTGCCACCATCCACCCCATCTGAAATGTGTTGGTGATCGCGACAGCACTTATCGTACAAGCATTGCGGCACGAGTATACGCGCTCGATCCTACTCGGAGCCGGATGAAATAGGTCCCCCGGGGCAGATTCCCTGCGTGCCACGCTACCTCTTGCCGACCCGCTGGTCGTGCTTCATTGAGCAGTTGCGCCACCCGCCGGCCGAGCACGTCATAGACGTCGATTTGCACGTTTCCCGCTGCCGGCAGGCCGAACGAGATCGTCGCCTGGTCCCGGAGGGGATTGGGAAATACGGACGAGATAACGAGTTTCGAAGGGGTTGCAGGGAAGGGGTCATCTATGGCGGAAGGCGTCGAGACGGTCCAGATCGCCAGATTCCCCGCGGGCCTACCGCCGGCCTCGGCGAAGTCGCCGCCGACGTAGAGATCGTCTCCAACGAGCAGGAGCGAAACGACATCGTGGGGCGCCACGCCGCTGCCCAGCGCCTCCCATGCGGTACCGGTCCAACGGGCGATCCGGTTAGCCGGCTGCCCACCGGCTTCCGTGTGGGTGCCGCCTACAAAAACGCCCGATTCGCTGAGGGAAATCGAGGCGACCGGGCTGTTTACCCCACCGCCGAGCGGCCCCCACTCGGTGCCCGTCCAGCGGGCGACATAATTCACCGGCTGCCCTCCTGCCTCCAAAAAACCGCCGCCCGCGTACACCTCGCCTGTCTCACTCACCGCCAGGGCATCCACAGAGCCGTTGACGCCGCTGCCGAGGGCTTCCCATGCGCTCCCCGTCCAGTGGGCGAGGTATTTGATCTCC
>Ga0114931_10000040_pt1 | contig 121050 bp, 137 predicted proteins | sample 2SBtaG_FD_89579 | JGI IMG/M metagenome (GOLD analysis project Ga0114931, IMG submission 89579) | Deep subsurface microbial communities from Kolumbo volcano to uncover new lineages of life (NeLLi) - 2SBTROV14_V59a metaG | ecosystem: Environmental > Aquatic > Marine > Volcanic | place: Kolumbo...
CCTAAGAATGGCTCCCTTCAGATTGGCATACCTAAGAATGGCTCCCTTCAGATAGGCACCAACCAGATAGGCATAAGTCAGATCGGTATTGGCCAGATTGGCATTCTTCAGATTGGCACCACCCAGATTGGCATTCTTCAGATCGGCAGCTCCCAGATTGGCATTCTTCAGATCGGCAGCTCCCAGATTGGCATTCTTCAGATCGGCAGCTCCCAGATTGGCATTCTTCAGATCGGCAACTCCCAGATTGGCATACTTCAGATTGGCACCACCCAGATTGGCATTCTTCAGATTGGCACCACTCAGAATAGCGTTAGCCAGATAGGCACCCTTCAGAATGGCACCCTTCAGAATGGCCCCCTTCAGATCGGCACCTTCCAGATTGGCACCCTCAAAAGAAACCCCCCTCTTGACTCCCTCCTCGAGAGCCTTCCTGATGTTGGTAGCTGCGTGGCTGGTATAGATTTCGGTTCCGTTGATGTGGTGTATGACAATCATTTTTGTTCCTTTGGTTTTAAAAAGTGGAAACAAAATTCCTGATGGATGCGTGTTTTTCCTAGCTAACCGCAAGAATACGGGTTGTCCTACTTATACTACAGCGAGAAAAGAACCTCAAAAACTTTCGCGGCCTCTACCGTATCATACTCCTGATAAGTAGTAGTCTGACATCACCAATCGTAGGGGTAAGGGACTATGGCATCACCAATAATCTCACATGCCTCATCGTCGTAAGTCCGGGTAGCCTCTTCTCGCGCCTGTGCGATACGCTCCTCACGCTCGGTAATGAAGTCGGCAAGTGCGGCCACGTCGCCCTCGGGGGCCACATACCATTCCCCCGTTCCACGGTCCCTGTAGACAAGCTTGTCGTTGACGCGGAGAATGTTGTAGTTGTAGAGGGACATCATCGCCGTCTGGATCTGAAGTCCCGTAGCCATTGCTTTTCTCCTTAGTCGTTGTTCGTGTTCGTCATCATGGATACAATGTACTTCATTTTGAGATAGGTGTCAAGGTATTTTTACAGCCACAATCTATAGAAGTGGCGAATGAACGCCAGAGGAGCAAATATGGGCAGTATGACAAATACGGTAGAGTTCACTATTACCGAGGTGGGTGAACGTACCGGAGAAACCTTCGCAGGCACATTCACTACCAAGGTTTTCCTCAGTTTTGATGAAGAAATGACCCAAGACCGCCTTCGCCGCCAGTTCCTAGGGGAGAACGCCATTGACGCTACCCCAAGGGCGGCTGACCAAGCCATGGTCTTCTCCGAGTTAGCTGTCCGATTGGTAGATGCACCGGCATGGTGGGAAGATAGTCGTAATGGCAGAGGGTTATTTGACGACAATGTAGTCAAGGCCGTCTACGACGCAGCAATGAAGCCAGAAGCCGACCGGCTTGCAGAGGCAGAGAAGAAGGCGAAGGAGGCAAAGGATGCGTTGCGAAAGGAAGCCAAGGAAGTAGCCGCAGCTGATTAGGCGTAGTCGTGACATACCTGGAGTCCATTCGATTGCTGGCCTACTGGTCAGTAACCCACCCCGACCGCGACTATCATATCCGCCGGGTACATCGGTGGTACTCCAAGACTTTCTCTACTCCTCTTCACGAGGTCTACCAGCTTCCTCTTGATGATGTTTTGCGAGTGTACTTTGAGGAACTCTACGAGAGCATGGATGATCCTCAACGGGAAGAGGAGCTTGGAGTGCTAGCCGAGAGTGAAGCAGAGAAGGTCGCACGTTTGAAGAGGGAGTCCGCAGAAGAAGCAGCGGACTACGACTTCTGGAAGCTTGCAGAGGAAGAAGCAAAGGCAGAGGAGGAAGAGGAAGAAACCGTGCGACCCCAAAAACCACGGTGGCTAGAAGACGAGGTAGTGCAACCTGACGTTCAGTTCGAATTTCAGGATCCAACAGGATCCATGATTCCTAAGATTAGATCGTTGGGTAGCTTTGATGAAGGGTAAAGATGCCATTAGGTAGTGGACCAAGTGAGAAGCAGCTACGGTTTGTGATGTACGTAGACGAGCAGTCTGTGCACAAGGCCAGACGGCTCGTCAAGGATCTCACAGATGACGTGCGCAAACTTGTTGAAACTACTCAACGAGTCAACCTTGGTGGATTTGGTGGTGTTGGTGGCGGAGGTGGCTTCCGTGGCAATACCACAGTGACCAGTGGACCCGCAGCTGCTTCTAATGCAGCGGGTACAGCAACAAACAATGCCACCGACAATCTCATACAGACTCTCACAAAGCACAAGGAGGTGTTCCGAAGCATCGCCACCGGATCCAAGGATGCGATGAAGGTTATGGATGATGCCATGCGCTCATCCGTTCAAGACCAGAAGCAGCAGATCAGGGATCTCCAGAACTCCATCAAGTCCCTGTCACAGTCGTATAAAGACCTCGGGCAGTTCTCCAAGTCTCTCGAAGGTATTCCTGGTCAAGAAGGTGTGCAGCGTAGACTGCACCAGGACCGACAGGGAATGCTCAACCAGATTGCCGAACAGATGGTCAGCAGGTCGAAGGGAGAGCAGAACCTTGCTACCCTCCGCTCTATTGGCATCCAGCAGATTGCTGGTCGCTCTGGCCAGAACTTCGTCAATCCAAAGCTAGGTCTCTTCCAGCGTGCGTTTGGTATGCGTCAGACAAACTTGGCGACAGGGCAGACAAGTGGTGGAGTTGGAGACTTCATGCGTAGGCGGCGCAGGTTGCCCTTTTCCTTCGGTGCGGGGGTTGTGGGTGCAACGGGGCTGTGGGCACTCCATACGGGTGTAGCCGAAGAGCTTCGTGAGCCTACCGACATCTTGCGTCAACACCAAACGCTGGCTGGATTTGGTAGCGCAGCAGTTGCTACTCGTGCGGGTGACTACACTACTGAATGGACTCTCTCACATATGGATCAAGCCGATATGGCAGGGCTGAAGCGCATCCTAGGAGGTGGTCAGAAGTTTGCGCGATACATAAAAGCTATCGAAGCGAGTCCTGGTAATTGGGCGGCTAACCTCATGGACTTGCCAGCGCAGCAAAAGGCAGCTGCGATGAAGTACATTACGGGGTTGAAGGCAAAGCACCCTCTTACGATGCAGCGACTTCGTGAAGCTAGCCAGACTGCCGAAGGGCGTGTAGCGGAGATGCGTGCAACTGGCCTTGGTGATAGCTATGATAAAGTCGGTAACTTCATGGGCAATGCGTCTAACAAGTTTGTGGATAAGCTCACTACCAATGGCGCTTATACCAGAGGCCAAGTGTTAGCTGCCTTCAGACAAGAGGCGGCGGCGGGTGGCCGTGGAACAGCGCAACATCAACTCGGTGGTGCACTCTATGCTCAGGCTGGAGGATTCCACAACGCAGGCGGCTTCGCCGGTATCATGGCAATGGGTGGCCTCTCTCCTGATGAGGCATTGAATCGGATGGGGTCTATTACGGGCCCTCGAAAGAATGGTGGCGTCGATGTTGAAGCTGTCAACAAGATGGGCGACGTGATCATGCAACAGATGCTCAACGGTACACCCGTCACTACCGGTACTGGCATGATGGGTATGTTCGGTGGCCGTGCATGGCAGGGTGGTAACGCCGCCCAAGACATGAAGTACGCCCGATTCGCCCAGCAGGGAATGGACACAGGAACCCAATTCCTCAAGGGTGGACCAGATGCCTATCAGCATGGATTGAACCTACTACTGGCAATCAAGCATGGTAAGGGATTGGGTATTTATGCGCAGAACTATCTCGCTGGTCACCTCAACATGAACCTAATAGCACAGGCTATGTCTGGGGGTAAGTTGCCCGCCGAGATGGCGGCCAGAGGCATCACCCGTGGCATGATTAGTGGGATGGGACGAGATGTACTGAGCAGCTTCATGATGCGTCGGCTACATGATGGCGATCCACGTAACAAGCTGATGAACACCATCCAAAAGGATTTTGGTGGAGATGTCGTACGCTTCCTCCACTCGAAGCATGGCAAGGAGCTAAACCAAGACATCGTAAGCCTTGGTACTGCATTCCATGACACAATGGGAATGGGAACCGAAATGGGCGACGAGAACATGATGCGGATGCTCGCCACTATAGGTGACTATAGCCATTCTCGTAAGTGGTCTCACAAGCATGGCCGTGGGTTCTATGATCCCTCAAGTGGAAGCGCCTCGGCCAGCGCTGCCAAGCAACACGCAAGAGCACAGCAAGATCTAGACGTATGGATGGATCACTTCAAGGGCTCTGTTAAGACTATGACAACCGGCGCAGATACGGTTGCGGAAAAGCTCAATGACGTAGCCTCGGATCTCTCGATCACCGCTGGACAGCTAACAGATAGTTTGGTTGGAATCACGGCCGCATTTAAAGAAGCCAGAAGTGCATTGGAATCTGGAAAGAGCGAATCACAAAGCGAATTCCATAAGAATGTCGAAGTGCGCATCCACGCTGCAAACAGCGCAAGAGTAACGGCCAAGGCAAACGCAAAGCTTCATTCAGCTTTGGTTCCTGCGGTAAATGGAATCGATCCTTCCTCTAGGATACGGTAATGATTACCATCAACAGATACAAGCTCATTGAAGACTTCAAGGCGAAGGATGAGACATACATCAGTCTCGATCCCTACTTCGTCATGGCCGTCGTGCAGTTTAAGCGTAGGACCACGTTCTCTCGCAGCAAGCTTGCCAGCTTCAGCGAGAACGCTAGCGATGGCATCGAAGTGGTATCCACTCCACTCATCATCGTAAACGATGTCGTGAACTACACCATCACTCATGGGAAGTCATCCCATGTCTCTTCGATGCAAGTAAGACTGAAGCACAGTGACTTCAACTACGCTGCCAACGTTGGTAAGGGAGACTGGGCATGGGGATGGGTAGTCAATAGCAGAGAAAAGGCACAGAACATCATAAGTCGTATTAAGAAGAATGAGCCATGCAACAACTTTGACGATGGACTGAAGTTCATGGGACGCATCCAGTCAACGTTTGAGTCGGGTATGATCAACCCGGAGAACGGTATCTCTACCGTCGAGTACACTATCCATGCGAATGGCTTCACGGAGCTAAACGCCAAGACCTTCTACGACCCTTACCTCGTTCACAAGGACATGACCATGAACGACTGGGCGGCCAGGATTGGGATCGAGGATGGCATCAACGCGCTTATTGAAAAGCCCTCGAAGGAAAAGGGCGGGGTAGCTGCTATCACAATCAACAAGGTCATCCCCAAGCTATTGAGCATCCTAGTGGGCAAGGGAATCTCCCAGCAGTTCTCCAACCTCGCGGGTGAGTCCCCACTCCAATCTGTCACTGGTCTGGAGAGTTCAAAGGAAGCTCCCTACGCCTACATCGTGCCAAAGGAAGTGGGCAAGATGATCGGCAAGACAAACCCAAGTAAGAGCAGTAACATGCTTGCGTACTCGGATCTCCTAGAGCTTAACATGGGGCTGCATCGTTACACCGAGAACACTCACGCCGCAGATAGGTATCGAATCTTCATCCCCGATGGATTGCGTGAAGAAGAGCATAACCACAAGTTTACCCACAAGCCTTTGATGGGGCTGTTCACACCCACTATCCCAAGCTTCACAAACCAGACGGTATGGGGAATTCTCTCGCAGTTCCTCAACCCTCATGTCAACGAGATGTACACGGCCATGAGGGTCAACAACAAGGGCAAGATCGTACCTACGTTGATGGTAAGGCAGCTACCGTTTTCCACCGAAGAGATGCTAAATCTGTCTGAGTCATCTGGCGTTGGAGGAACGATTTCAGAAATTCGAAACCAACGAGCTAGCAGTAACATCAATACCAACGTCACCAAGAACGTACACCTGAAGCGGCAGGGCAACAGACGCACGCCCACTACTGACTACAGCACCTCTATATTGGATCTTGGCAGTTCGCCTAACGACATCCCCCCTGTCACCCCCTATCTAGAGCTACCGAGATGGCAGCTACACAATACGATGGTAAAGTCATGGCATGTGGGAAGTAGTAATACATTGCGAATCAACTTCCTGCATGTCTATGGGCAGTCGGTACAGGGATCGCAGCAGGATAACCCCACCAACCAGCTTGTCCGAAACCCTCCTATCAGAGACGAGATGGACATCAAGTCACAGGGCCTCTCGCCCTACATGGGAGTCGTCGCAGTCAGTCCGCTGGAGTCCATGGTGCATGGACCAAAGAAGTGGATGGAGGTAATGAGCGATTGGATGATGGGGCTTCAGAACTCCCTCACAGGCACAATCAATCTCTTGCCTATCCAGTCGCCTATCGTGCCTGGAGACAATGTGGAATGGAATGGTGTGGTGTATCACATCGAGGACGTAACGTTCACTGGAACAATCAATCCAGAGAATGGCACCAAGAAGTTTGGGACAATGCTTCAAGTGAGCCATGGAATGCGGTCCAACTCCGATCCCAAGTATGTGGGCATGCCTACTGGCAACGAGCCCAATGAGACAATCTACGCTAACATCTACGACGACGATACAGTTGGACCTCTTCTCGGCTTGACTACCAATGAGGATATGTAATGGCTACGGTTCTTGCAGATGGGACAGTCATTCCCAGCTACCTTGACGTGGAAGACACTTCTTACGGCTCGCCAGATCCGAACTACGGCAACATTGCTTTGCGTCTCGGTGAAGTCGTCAAGGTGATCTATCCAACTGACTCTCGCAGTCGTTCTAAGAAGATTATCGAGTACGACGTTGCTACCGATGGGGTCACGTCCACAGATGGTAGCTTGGGTGGACACATCAAGAGGTACCTCAACTGCGTTATGAACAACCCCTTCGGTGGGCTTGCAGACAAGCTGGTATGGACAGCAAGGGCGCAACCAAGTGACAACCCCAATGACAAGGCGATTGGTATTGGGCTAGGTAGCAAGGTGATCTTGCTGTGTGTTGATGGAGAGACCAATCGAGGCATCATTATTGGTGGTGTTAGAGATGTTCACGATACTGGCGATGTAGAGAAGGACGGGCACCATCTTCACTTCGCCTTCAACGGTCTCAACGCCATTGTGAATGATGATGGTGAGCTTACAGCTACCTTCAATGGAAAGACAAAGGCCAACGGCAAATTGGATGACAACGCAGACAAGGACTCTTCTGGTACCTACTTGAAGATGGACAAGACAGGCGCATTCAAAGTGGCCTCCAAGAAGGACAAAGACTTCTTCCTGTTGGATCGCAAGAACAAGCTTTTGCATCTAAAGTCATCGGGGAAGTACCATCTAGAAGCAGCAGACGATGTTACAGTTGATGGTGACAAAACCATCTATCTGAAGGGGACGAAGGGGTTGCGTGTAGGAGCCGCCACCGACAGCATGCTGAAGGGAACGACATACCGAAATGCTGAATCAAATTTCCACCAAAGCCTGCTCACAGACCTAACGTCTCTCACTACTCAAATTGGAATAGCCGCAGCGGCCCTTGCCGGGTCAACTGCTCCTCTGTCCGTACCCGTTGTTGGGGGTTCGCTCGCGGCACCTTTCATCGTCACAGCTAGCAAGCGTTAGTACAAGCTACCAAGACGCTTGTACAGGTGGCGAAAGACCTAGGCTCATTCGAGGCCAAGTCATCTACCTTCCTGTCGACTCTCAACAAGGCAGACTAATGGTTGCAACACTCACAGATCCAGCCAACGATGTCATTGAAGACGTAGACTCACAGCTTGATGATGTCTTTGCTAATGGAGTTTCGGTGAATGGTTCTACGGTCGGGCCGTTTCCAAGCTACAACGAGAGCTTTCTGACAAAGGCCAACAAGTCCCTCATTCGGGATACGTATCGACTCGCATTGGCAGGTCTGTTGAAGTCACTTGGTAAGCTACGACCAAGGTGGATTGCGCTAAACACTCTCAATGGATGGACTGTCAAAAACTACATCTTATACGAACTACCGTCTTACTCCGTGGACGTATTCGGAAGAGTTAGGATGCGCGGCAGGATTCAAGGGACAAGTACCAATGTCCCCGTCGTTGTATTGCCATCTGGCGCTCGTCCGCAAAAAGAGCACGCTTTCGTTGTTGCTTCCGACCCTACAGGCAGCGCAAGTGGGAGTGGGTCTGCTACCATAAAGGTGCTATCAAATGGACAGGTGGTTGTGACTCGAATGCCAAAGACACCAGACTGGATCTCACTTGATACAGTCTCATTTGATGCAATCTAGAACACATGGTAGCCAACACCTCCCTTGACTTCGGGTTGCATGGTAAAGCCCAGGACAACCGTTTCCCAATCTCACAAGAGACGGATGGAAGTAGTTGGGAGGCTACGCCTACCTACATTAGCAAGGATTGGGCCTTCGCTGGTATCAACAAGCTTCACTGGGACCAATATCATCCGTACCAACTGCTTGTCATTGATTACTCTACCGGTTCCCCACAGGTAGACAACAAGTGGGAGTTCACTCTTCCAATCAGCCCAAGCGATTTGCGCACTACGCTGCCCTTCGCTATCAGAACTACGATTACGCAAGGTGGTGTAGTAGAGCAACACAATGGAGTACGGGCCATGCCAATCGTGTTCAGCGGTACATTTGGCACAATGCTAGATCGTCCTACTAGTGGCTACTTCGAGCCCTTCAGTAATGGTAGAGCTATCTTTGCTGGTGTTGTTACGGGATTCTCGCGTGCTAATGCAGCAGCCGACACACAAGTCACCAAGAAGCTGCAAGAAGCGGCTATGGTCTCTGACACAGACATCAGCAGTAAGGATGCTGGCAAGACCACAGGGTATTATCAAGCCAGAATGATGAGCCAGTTCCTTGAATCCTACGCGGCAATGAAGCAGACGGAAGAAGGAAGAAACCGGGTACTTGCGCTTGCTATATGGAAGGATGAGGCCGTGTACCTTGGCACCCCAGTCCAGTACATCTCACATCGAAGCGCAAACGATCCATTCGGCTATAGCTATACCTTCGCTTTCAAAGCGTGGAAGCGCGTTGACCTGAAGGAACCAAAGTTCCATACGAGTGCAAAACCTTCTCTAACAGCGGACAAGGACACCTACCACAAGATCCTCGACAAAGTAATCCAAGCCAGAAAGGTATTGCAGAATCTCGCCTCTGGCATTAGCTCAATGCGCTCTGACCTTCAATACGCTGTGCTAGATAGTCTTCGTCAAGTCAACCTCTTCACCAAAGATGTATTGGGTGTGCCTCTGGCTATTGCCGACTTGCCAGCAAACATCATCAAAGACATGTATGAGCCTGCAATGCAGACCGTAGCAGCTACCAAGAGAAATGTCTCTGGCATTGGGCAAGCGTCAGATCTACTTACCTCCAACATTGACAATGACGCTCAATACCTCATCAACCAGCTTACAGCAGCCGGCGTTATTGAAGGCGCTGTGTCTACTGGTCGGGCGCAGTCAAGCGGAGCGAAGCCAAACCTATCTCTGCCAGCACGTAACATCTTCAATAACCCTAACCGCTACTACAGTGTCCTATCTCAAATCCAGCCTGGGCGGCTCAACCTACCTCCCCACCTGAAGGACTTCATCAATAGAGAGCGAGCGAAGACACAGAAGATGACCACCAAGGACTTCCGTGCTCTCCGTGACACCATCGAGACTGCGGCTGAAACGCTTGCAGAAGCGGTTGGGGCGGTTAGCTCGCCCGCTACTAGTAAGAGCCCCACGGACAATGACTACTCTGTGCTATGGGCTCTCAACGACGTATCTATGGCGCTGTCGAAGCTTGCTCTGGCGCCACCACCCTCGGTAACTACCAACCCACTCGATTACGTGGCAGGGCTAGCTAGCCAGAGTGGCATTGCGTTCAAGGTACCTGTATCCAAGTATGCTGTACCATTCCCATACGGTGCCTCGCTAGAGTCGTTGGCTGCGAAGTATCTTGGCGACCCTCAACGGTGGCATGAGATTTCCTCGCTAAACGTCCTGGAAGATCCATACGTGGACGAAACGGGGTTCAGCTATCCCCTATTGAGTAATCCTACCAAAAACACTGTCGTAGTAGCTAGCGCGACTAATATGTACGTGGGGCAGCAAGCGTGGCTTGGCTCTTCTACTGTACCGGCGTTTACACGTCGCGTCCTGGACATCAAAGTAGTAGATGCGACGCAAACTCTTATTGAAGTAGATGGTGACGAACTCACGGGCCTCAACACACTCAACAGTGCCTACATCAAAGCATACCTACCAAACACGATCAACTCGGGTATGGTACTCTACATCCCTAGCGACAAGCCGCCTATCGATGGGGACACGTTCGTCACCACACACATTCCAACTGTGGATGAATACGACCCCATGCTCCATGTGGGTGGTATTGACCTGATGCTAACGGCTGAAGGGGACTTGGCTATCACTGATACTGGCAACTGCCAGCTTGCGTATGGGATGGCGAACCTGATTCAGCGTGTGAAGATTGCGGTTGGTACTCCCAAGGGCTCCATGCTACTACATCCAGACTTTGGGATTGGTGTGCGCATTGGTTCTAACACAGCAGACGTGAACGCACACGACATCCTCAGTCAAGCAAAGCGCATGCTCTCGAACGATCCAGCGTTCTCTGGTGTGCTTGGTGCAGCCGTAAACAAGAACGGCCCTAGCCTCTCCATTGCGCTCGAAGTGGGAGTAGCCAGGACCGACAAGATCCTACCCATTGTTGTGGATCTTCGGTAACTATCCTTCCGCCTTAGTATGGGATCGTGGTACGCGCTCTATAACGTGATAAGGGTCCACGTCTCCTTGGTACAGGCGGTAGAAGCTTCCATCTGAACAATGCTCAATGTACCAACTTCTGAACGGACACTTATCCTCATGAGCATCCCGTAGATTCTTGAGACCAATAAATACAGCACCACACCACTTACACTTGTACTCGGTATTTCTGTCCAGTTCCGGCTCTCTGGTAGTGATTGCAGATGGATACGCAACCCCTAGGCGCAGGTTGGGATAAGGCCCAATCCAAGTGTTCTTGTACTCGTCGGCATTGGTTTCTTCTTCTTCAAGAGGAACGGCTCTGTGCATAATGGACTTATGTATGTTGTAGGATAGTTCGGTAGAGAACTTCTGATTACAGTATTCGCATGAGAATGGATAATCTACCTTCTGGCCCGAGTGCGGATCGGACTCCACCTTCCGGCGGATCCTCAGAGAAAAGGAGGTATTTGTGCCCTCAAGGAATGAGCGCACCTCGACAGGCACATTCATCTTCGAGGACTCCTTGATACCTTCTGTCATTCCCTTGGAGATTCCTCTGTCCACATAGACTACGACAAGATCACACACCTTGCGAAACTCGGTACCAGCGGCAATGCCTTGGCACGCTCCTCTGATACAGTGTCATCAAGAACACCTTCCTGTGTGTACAGGCCATGGCTAGCATACGGCGCCTCTCCGCGTTTTAAGCAATCGACCATGCACCTGCGTAGGTACTTTAGATTCTCCTCTACGAGCGTGTGGATACAATACGCTTCGATGAGATATTTGGGCACCAGCAAAACCGAATTGATCGCCCGTCGAATCAACGTAGAAACGGTGATTCCCAATTCAAATTCGATTGAACCAATGGCTTTGGCCATTGATCTTGGTAGAGAATAGTTCGCCGCCCCCATAGCGTAGATAGAGGTCTTTTTGCCGAGGGATCTACAGCCATATCCCGTGCGAATGCTCTGGCTAGCTTCTTACTGAACATCTGTGTTCCCCGGAAAACTTCTCATTCTGCATCGTCCGAATAGTACCAAGGAAATCCATACCCAACAGCAAAGGAACCAAGGCTAATGAGTATACATCCACCTACCACAAGACTGACAATCACCTTTCCTCCTCTTCCATTTTCATGAGCTTCTTGACTACCAGCTGTCCTACAACGAGCCCTAGGCCCCATGACAATGCGATGCCCCCACAATCCATCCAAGAAACACACTCATAGTGGCTCCTTTCCGTCGTTTCGAAATTGAGTAAGAATCAGCTTGGCCTCAATTGGCATAGCACTCCAACTAGCGGGACAGTCCTGGCACTCGAAGATGACCCGAGTAATAGGAGGACCATATCGGGTTGGGTCAGGATCCTCTCGGCTTGAGAAGTCTACCAGACCATCTTTCACGCCATATTTGGCCGAGATAGTACGAGACATATTTGCCTTCAGTCGCCTACTACCACATTGCCAACATGCCAAAGGCACATACGTAGCGTTTACGCTATTCATTCTCAAACTCCCTTAGGCGTTCAGTCCAGTAGCCTCGAAGGTCGTCGGCTGTCTTCTCTTTCTCTAGGTCTCGCTCATTCCTTTTCTTGTCCATCTCTGTAACGAGCTTCACCAACACTGCCTTGACGTACTCTTCCCAAGGTCCATGGAAAAGGAAATGGTCTTTGGCGTACACTTCCACGTACGACACCACCGTTGCGTCTCGCGAGGGTTCCACGTAGATATGGGTAGAAAGCATAGTGTGGTTGTACAAAATACGAACCCCATTTGCTCGATAGGAATTGGTTTTCTGCATACCCACAATACCCTCCTGGTGGGCCTCTCGCAATACCGAACCCATCCGCGTAGGATACTCCAGCGCTTCTGCTGCTTGTGCTTCGGCTTCTTCTTTGGTCAATGCCATTTCTATCCCTCTCGCTTAATAGGTAAGCCCAAGTCTACGATGTTGTTTCCTACTCTACTTACAGCGAGAAAACATTGTTAAGCCCTAGTGCAGGACTACGGCATTCAGACAGAGGGCAGTGAGAGGAGGTCCGGACTTGCTTATCAGACGATCGTAGATGCCATTCTCTGTATCCTTCTTGCCCATGTTCACTCCCTTTTGCATCCATCAGGGGTACAGCTTACAACGTAAGGTGATTTGTTGTACCCCAGAGGAGTTACGACACATTCCTCTGCGACATGATAGAATTCGTATCTGCACTGATCCGAGCTACCTCCTCCGCTGTATGCTACAAAGTGACGCATTTGCCAGATGATGTGAGCGGCCCGTGTTTCGTTGGGAGTGTTTATCACCTTGGCGACACAAGATCCAATATCCATAAAAAGGAGGGAGAGTAGGACAACCTAGAAGGAAAGTGTGGCAACAGTACCCACTAACCCCAACTAGCTTCGCGTTGTATATCTACATCGGAATCTTTTGTGGCCTTTTCTACTTCTTCGTCGTACCTGCTTCTACGTGTATAGGTATCCCATACTTGTCACATCATCCCTCCACCCGTAGAATCACAAAATGCAATTCGGTTTTGTTTTTTGTCTTGGATACAAGGATTGAGCGCGAATGTGTTGCGCAAAAAATATTTGGCCATGGGTGCCGCGTTGACTCAGGGCTGTTCGACCACATCCATTTGTAGGCAAGAGCAGCAAGCTCGCCCTTGCGCAGATACCCATCCTCGTTGCCATCCTCGATTTCGACTGGCCAGAAGTCCCCCTTATAGCCATATTCAAAGCAAACTACGAATTTATCAATCACTTCTGGAAGGTACAGGCGACAGGGCTTGTCGTCTACGAACTCCACGTAACCAATTGTTCTACTCATTCGTGTCTCCTAGCATGAATTCTGGTATAGGTGGTAGCTCGCTATCAGGTCGCACAACGTCAACATGTAGGCCAGCCTTTCTGGCCCTCCTAATGGTGTTTAGCGTTCCCTTACTCACCTTCGCCAATCCATCCCAGAACGCCACCACCCAATCGGCCTTGGCAATGATATCCGCATTGCGGAACATTCCAGCGGCAACAGCCCAGCGATCCCAGTTTGCCTCAAGCTCCTGTGTGGCTAGGGCACGTTCCTTCGCAAGTGCTATTGCAAGGGTGTCAACTCCCCTAGCACCACCAGAAACGACGCCTACGCCTTCAGGCAACGACTCTACAAAAACCGTGACCTTATCCAAGGGGCCGTACTCGCGGCCACCGACAATCGCTACCTACTTCATACTCTATATACAGCGTAAAACAAAAGCGATCCACGTTGAGTATCCGAATTCGCCCACGCCCAGGCAACCATCATCAACGCACCACCTAGAGGAGTCATCCCACATGCCAATGCGAGAGTAGATATGCTCGGCCATAGCCACTTCATGTCTACGCCCAACGTACTCCCACCCCATGCTGCTCCTGATGGCCTTCCATTGGAACTGCGGAAGCTCTTTTTTTGAGAAACGCTATCGTAGGACGGATGAGAATGGGATCGGTCATATTACCCCTTGTGATCTGGCTTTACGAGAGCGAAGTATTGTGGTATGGGACGGTCTTTCAAGACCGACGCGAGGCTGTCCTGATCCTTGTTCCGTTGAGCTTTCGCGCCATCAAGAAACCCCTGCCAATAAAGCGCACGCATGCGCATGTCCATAGCCTTGTTCGAAAGTGCCTTTGCCTGTGCCAGGACATGGGGCACAGGGGGTCTTGGGACTGGCTTCAGATCCACGTAGAGGGTACCCGAAACAAAAGCTATACAGGAGAGTGCGAGGGCAACAGCAAGCCCCCATACCCATCGAACAGACCCGTCGTCGTAGTTCATCATGCTACCTCAGACAGACCAAGCATGCTCTTGCACTTTGAGCATGTGAGCATCACATGAGCGACGCCATTGCCCGCGTACACATTCCAAACTGTACCAGAGGCACCGCACATAGGTTCAAGGGGAACGTTTAGCCGAATACCATTGGGATCAGCGACATGCCACTGACCGTCAGCAGGCACATACACGCATACATCGACATCGCTCTTCATGCTGTTCTCCTGGTTGAGGGGGATCGAAATCCTACTCTGATGGTATCAGCTTGTCAACCTTCTCCACCATCAACTTCACCTTCTGCAACACATCCCGTGTCTCTAGCTCAGTCTTCAGAGCAACCGCAAGTGTCTTCTTCGACCTAGCTCTATCTCGCTCCTCTTGTCGATTTTGAGCCATCATGATTAGTGGCGCTTGAATCGCCGAAAGACATGACAAAGCCAAGTTGAGCAAGATGAACGGGTACGGATCGAAAGCTCGTGATAGGATGAAGCCAAGATTAAGCGACATCCAAAACACGATTGCCGCAAGGAAGAGCAGAATGAACTTACCCGAACCAAGAAACGCAACGGTGCGGTCAATGAAACGCTGTACGATCCCACCATCTTCCTCCGGCTCATTAATCTCTGCTAGAAGCTCGCTCCTCGCATTGTCCCGTTCCTCCAAGGGCCGGATGAGGCTCTTGCGTTTCGTGGTTGGCATGCTGAATAGATTGCGTCTGCGCATTAGCACTGAAATAGTCATCTACAGAGTTACAGATAGCCGCCATCCAAAAGAAGCACATCAAGATGACCACCCAAGTGAGGTAGATACTCCTACGGTTCCGCGTCCTCGCTTCCTTCCGAAGCGCCTAGGCCTGCTTGTTATCGTGCTCTAGCTTTTCGACAAACTGTTCCAGATTAAATTGAGTCGTCTACACATCTACCGTCTCGTCATTAGGAAGAGTGGTGTCGTTGTAGAGAACCTTGCAGCACGTCCTGCAAAGATCGGTTTCTTCGTCAAGCCAGTTGCGTAAATCCCTCCCATAGTAAAAGTAGATGTGTTGAAGAGAACTGGATACGTACCCTTCTACACCGCACATAAGATACAGACCACATTGAGAGTACATAGTAGATGGCACGCCATCGTCGTTAACTCCAACTGCGATGGCGTGCAACTTCTTTCCGTACTCGTTTCATCCAATCAGCATATTCAGCCTACTCATTATCATTCTCTTTGTCATGATCTTCTGGAAGATGACCCACGTAGTCACCATCGTCAAGTCCCCGTGGGTGCTCTGCGCAGATAAGCTCCCCGCATCCATTACAGAAGTCGTCTACATCTACTGGGTTTCCACACAGGTAACACAGGGCTGCGTCGTCGTACTTGTTCATCCGTTCCTCACAGCATTGGCAAGGTTAGCTACCTTGATCTTGAAGTCCGATAGAGTTCCGTTGTTGTTGATGTCCAGCGTAACCAACTCGTCCATGAGTGGGTCATTCTGCTCTACTTCGCTGGAATGCTTGGCTACGTCTCCACTCAAGCCAGCGCCGTTGCGATTGATGCGCCATACCTCACCGCCAGCCTTTTGGATCGCCTTGGCCTCGTTGAGGTAACGGCAGTCCGAGATTACTACTACACCATAGCCATCTTGCTGTAAGCTCTTCGCTCTATTCAAAGCAATCTTGAGCCAGAAGTTCTCATTCACATGCAAACGTACCCATTCCCCCAAATGCTGTAGCGCAAAGCGAGCACTGATTTGGGGCTGTGTCAAAATTTCGTCCAACCAACCCCCATGTTTGATCTGGAGAGCATTCGATGAAACCTTGTCGATCTCGTACTTATTGCACCAATCGGAAAACCAAATGATACGATTGGTGCGAGTGTCGATGCGTGTCTGCACATGCTTCGGTACCTTTCGATAGTGCTTGTCTAGGAACCGCTCCTTTGGTAGGTACCGCTGGTCCACTCGATTGCGGTACTGACTTGGGCCATAGAGGGTCTTGTGGCTGAACCCAAAGACATGGCCAACCAGATCCTTTAGCGGCTCTGCGAACCCGATCTTCTTACCGAAGGTCTGCTTCACAATCACGTCAGCCGCAGTGTCCTTTCCAGACCCAGCATGTCCCATCAACCCAATCAGTCTCGTTCTCATCGTTCCTCCCGAATGTACTTCTTGATCTTCTCCAAGTCGGCAATCACAGCATCGATGGCCTTCAAGATGAGTAGCCTCTTGATGCTCTGGGAGCTAACCTGCTTGTTAGGCCCTGCGTGAGAATTGTCTCTTTCTGTCATTTGAAATCCTCTTGTCACCTAGTTGAACCCCATACCAAGTATACAGCGTAGAAAAACAAAAAGGCCGCCGACTTTCGTCAGCGGCCCGGAACGGCGCCTCCACCATGGAGGCTTTATCCGGCCTTATGCCGGAAGAGTTGCGGCGTCAGACGCCTCTGCGTTGGCATTTCCACCACCGCTAGACGATTCGTCGTCTTCTAGGATGCCCATGTAGGGTAGCTGCATCTTCGTTAGCTGACCGGCAGTGAAGCCTGTGCTGAAGCCAAGTGGACGTACACTATGGATGACGGCCACCGCTTCGCCGCTCTGTCGATCGATCACGCTAATGTCAATCGGCTCATGCTTCATCAAATCCTGAAGCTTCGGGACGGAGGCAGCAACCCGCGCGCCGTGACCAACGATGCGCCAGCCACTAGCTGAAATGTGCACCGGCTCGTAGCTCAAATAGTCGATCGACTGTGCGCTGTAGGCGCCCAGAATCTTGGTAGCCGCGGCTCCATACACGACGCTGTAGTCAAAGTTGTCGAAGATTCCGATCAACCTTGTCTTACCGCCAGTATTTGGGTCGGTGAAGTAGACCTTCGCCCGAGCGCCGTTCATCATCTTTGCTGCCATGTTACGTCTCCTTTAGAGGTTATGCTGTTTGCTGGACCGGAGAAACGGTGATACCCACAGGAACGAAGTAGATGGCGCCGGCCTGCTTCACTTCTGCGTTCACAACAACTCCCCCACCGGTCAAAACGGCGGTGGCGTTTCTGTATCCACGTGGGGCAGTATCATCAGCGACAATGAACTTTGCCTTGAGCAAATTGCCCATGATCTGTCGGAAATCCGAGAGGGCAACTGGTGCGCTCACCTTTGAATTCGGGCGCCCCACAATCGCATTGTCCATGCCATCGAGAACAGTCAGGGCGATGATGTTGGCCACATACACAGCCTGCAAACTGTTGTACAAGAAGTTGCTGTCCTTGCTATACGTAGTCTGGTCAGACACCCAGTGGTAGCCGCCCGTCTTGACTCTCTTGGCCACAAGGAGACCAGCCTTCAGCGCTTCCTCGACCTGGGTATCGTCCTGGTCATTGAAATCTCCAGCAGCCTGGAGTACCCCAACGGTGTTGATGTACTTGTGAATTATTGGCTCTACACCACCGGCCAACTGCATTGCCGCTGCATCCACCGCAGTCATCCAAGGATGGAACGTCTTAACGCTTCCAGTAGAATCGGTAGCCTTGAAGTCCTGGAAAGCCATAGCCATTGTGAAGTCTGCCATGTTGGCAGCCGCATCGAGAGCATCATTGAAGGTCCCACGGTACGATGCGATACCCTGGCGATTGCGACGACGCTTGATAGTGCTCATTGTATCGACGTGAGTCTTCAGGTTACTGTTGACTGCCGCAATGGTGTAGGTCGAAGCGCCATCGGTGAGCCCATCGGTGATGTCCGCAGTCGCATCCCGAGAGAAAAGGGTAACAACCATGTTCCCATCGACCTTCTCTAGTGCTGCGAGAGCACCTAGAACGTCTCCATCGGAAGTACCACCCTTTGTCCCACCAGAAAGGAAGGCTGTAGTAGCTACATCAGGAAGACCAGCTGCCGCACGAGCCGGGGTAGCACCAAGCTGCACAAGCTGGGTATCTGCCACTGCATTGTAGAAGCGATAGGCATCGAGCTTGACGCGACCGGTGTTGACACCATTTACAGTGACGCAACCGACAGTCACTTGATCGAGAGCGCTACTTGGAAGCTGACCAAGAGTAGCCGTTCCTGCGCTAGCAGTCCAACCAGTCAATGTGTTGATGTAGGCCACCAAGTCTGCGATGGTGGGATAGTCTGCGAAGGCGAGTTCGCCAGAAGAGGGGAAGGATGCGCCTGTGCCACCAGTAGCTGTACCGGTAACACCAGTCGTACTGACAGTAACAGAAGCGGTTGTTCCGACGTAGCCAATAGTGAGACCAACGTCTCCACCTGCGATGAAGGACTCTACAATGCCATCCTTCTTGCGACCATCGGTAAGCTTTACCTTGTACTCGGCAGAACTTGTGAGCACATACGGAGTAGTGGATGTTGAAATCCAGGTAACAGGAGTCGTATCCAGCTGGAACACATAGCTATTGAACGTATCCGTACCGGTTCCTGTGTCAGCGATCTCAAGCGAAAGCCCCTGCCCGCTCACAGGCGTAGCAACCGATGAAGAAACAGTGATTGGTGAATACACGTCAATGTCGGTTGCCGCAGCAACGGCGGCTGACGCCACATTAGCAGGGGCAGTGATTGTCCCAGCTACAGCACTTCCGCTTCCACCATCGGAAAGCTTAGTAGCAGTGATACTCGCAGAAGTAGCGGCGGTGACAACGTAACCACCTACATTCTCGCCACTCGCGCCGGCAACGACAGATCCAATCGGGATCACAAGGGTATCGCCTACCGTTGGGGTAACACCAAAGGTTCCGTCGTAGTCAACACGCACGGTGTTGCCAGAGACAACAGTGAGGGTCAGGTGATTGGTAGCGAGAGTCAATGCAAGCGCACGAAGCGCACCTCCAGTTACGGTGGTATCAACAGTAGCCAATGCCGTTGCAACGTCCGAAGGGACAGAACCAGCTGGGAAGAGGCCACTTGCCGTGGTCACGTCTCCATTGGCAATGATCTTGTATCCAACGGTCCCAACGTTTGGGATCCAAGTGAACTGACCAGTAGTAGGAACAACCTGGGCCTGATACTGGGATACGTCGAAGTAGATTAGGTTGCCAAGTTTACCATATGACTTGTCGTCAAGGGTAGCGTATGTACCACCGCCAATAGCCGGCAGGTTTGCAGAAGCCTTGGTTCCCGCATTTGTCTTGGCCAGGACGATCGTAGCTGGGGCACCTGTGATAATGTTGTCACTACCGGGCTGGACGGCCTTCAGGAAGGCATCTACCAGAGGTCCAGAGCCATACTTCGCCAACACAGCCGCAGCTGAAGTAGGACCAAATACGTTCTTCGAAAGGTCATCCTCAAGAGTGTAGTCTTCGCCAGCGTCCGCTTCGCCAACCAACATCAAAACGCCAGTTGTTGCCACGCCCGCAGGCTGAGGCTTGACGGTCGTCTTTACGTATGCCCCTGGGATATATACGGTCCCACCGCTAGTCAAAATGCTTTGTGCCATGTTCTATCTCCAGTCGTATAGATTGCGACCACCGTTGTTTTACTTGTGCTCTCCGGCCTCGGACTTCTTCGCGTCCTCCAGGGCCTTGACGTGGCGCGGATGGACGCCGTGGATCACCGACCGATCCCCCTTCCACAGGATCCTGTGTTCGGGGTCGGCATCATTGCCTTCGGACTTGTTTGTGGGAGCACCACTACGAAGAGCCGAACGGAAGCGACCAATGAGAGAGGACTTTCCAGGAGCCGCGCCGGCTGCCCCTGCCAGCGTAGGTGGCTTAGGTGGGCGCAGAGGTGGGTTCATACCAGCGAACTTGTCCTTGGCGGGAGCCGGAGGTGCGCCAAACTTGGCACCGTTCGCAGCGTTTACGTCACTCATGTCATAGTGACTAGCGGCACGCGGTTGAGCCGGGGCCGCTGGAGTTGCCTCCGCTCCCCCCATGCTTGTTGAACGGGCGTGAGCAGCTTCCGCGCCCGCATTCGCGGAATTGCGGAACGGTAGATGGGCCTTATGCAAACTTCCGCTCTTCTCCAAAGCACACTTGCGAATCTCCGCAACCGACTTCGTAAGACCACCCACACTTGGAGATCCAACCTTAGAGGTCGGGACCTTATCGGTAACGCCAGTTGGAGGCTTTGCCATTGGGGGCTCTGCTTTGGAAATCGCATCGGTCATGAACGTATCGTTGGTCTTGTTGCCCATTGGGGGCACACGGCGACCAGCGGGAGCACGAGTTTCACCACCATTACCGGGTGACTGCTTGGTCTGGGTGGCACCGGGAGGCATCGAGCCACCAAGTTCTGGGCGATTCACTACACCACCACCACGCTTACCCATGCCAAGTACATCTTGTGCATTCACATTGCTAGAGGTGTGCTTGGGTGTCCCTGGCTTGGTCCCCTTTGGAGTACCCCTCTTCTCTTCACCACCGTTTGAGCCATCAGATTTATCTTCGGCTGCGCCAGCCTTCTGGGTTCCACCCTTGCCTTCAGCAGCAGGCCCTTGCTTCTTGCCCTTGCCAGCCTTGGACTTGATGGAATCAGAAGTCGGTCCACCGCCCTTAGCCTTCTTTTTCTTCTCCTTCTTTCCTACCTTCTTACCCTTCTTGATCTGCCCGCCAGAACCTTCACCTTCAGGGCGCTCTTCCGATGCCTTGTCTTCCGGCGTCACCCCGTCCTTCTGAATGGTCTTGATTCGCTTGCCATAGGTATTTTCGTTTTCTAGGTCAATGACCTCTTCGGTCTTGCCAAGGTGCTCTAGCCGAATCTCTGACTTGGCGAGCGTAGAATAGCAACCGCAGGGAAACTCAGACCGTCCGCAAATGACACACGCATTTTTGTGCTTTGCAAGCTTGTTGACCTCTCGCTCCCGCATCTTCTGGAGATTATCTTTGTACTTCTCGATGCCGTCCTTCAACACCTCCAAAATAGGATAGCGAAGATCATAGGCGTCGTAATCTTCCGACTTCTCGACATCCTTACCACCGGAATGATGCTTCATACGCTTGAAAATGGACATGACATACTTCCAGTCCTTGGCGTGACCCTCCTTTTCTGCCTGGGCCTTTGCATTCTTCCAATATCTCTCGTCTGCTGGTGTCTTCACTACGGTACTTGGCATGCGAACTCCTTCACACAATAGATTACGACTGATAGTTAACTACCTAGGGTAAGTGCATCTTTCTCGCCTACCCAAATGGAATTACTTGCTTCATGACCAGCGGGAAGATGGTCCCCTCCGATCATCTTGATTTGTGTTTCAGCACCCTGGAGCTTATCCGAGATGTGTTTTGGCCATGTGTGCTCGGATACGCCCTTCAGTGTGATGTAGCGGCTGTAGGCTTGCTGTGGGGAGATGTCTTGCTCTGGGGCAAACTGTGAGCTACTTATGGACGTTACCTGTAGCCCCCTGTCCTCAAAGTACGCCTCCCTGTATCGAAGTAGGATGAACATCACAATCGAGTGAAGGTAAATGGCCTCCAACTGGTCATTGGCTACATGGCACCCAATCTGGTAGTTGTCAGAGGTGCGAGTTGACTCAATCTCCATGGTCTGCGGAGGCTTGGCGCTTTTGATAACGCACATACCAAAGTCCGCAATTGTTCCTACGGGCACTTTCACCTGAGTCCTAGACAGTACTTCTTCGATGGGCACCTGATTGCCTACGCTATCTACAATAACCTGTCCTGGAAAGATCAAGAGGCTATCTGCAATGGCAGTTGGAATTACAAGCAAGCCAGTAGAGGCATCGTATGATACAGGAGTGAATTTGTCACTCAGCGTTGGCCAACTGATTTCAATGTCCTCGCCAGATACATAGTGAATGTCTCCTAGCGTCTTATAGGACTCTTGGTTTGGCTGAATCGACAAGGTGATCGCTGGGAGGTCTGATATCTCGATGAGGTCCGCCATCTTCACTTTGATGTCAGTTGCCAGAAACCACTTCTTGGCCGAATCGATAGAAGCCTGACCATAGTTTTTGGTGGTCATGGGGTCTGCATTGAGAGAAGCAAAACAGAAATCCAGGAGATAGGCGTTCCTACGCAAATCGTTCAAGCCAGCCACCAACCCGCTTCGCAAGATGATGTCTGGTTGAAAGATGCCCAGTACCTCTTTGGAGCCATACGCCATACCCCAAAGATTGTGGCTGAACACAATCTAGCTTGTATGGACAGACAACAGGCAGAGTGGGCCGCAAACATCATCAGACAGGTGGTACAGCGACGCAAGGAGAAGTTCGAAACCGCCAATATTCTACGTACCCAAATGGTACGTCAAATCAATGCCGGACAGAAGCCAACTGGCTATCGTGCACATTGGCACTACGAATCAGCCAAGGAACTCAGAGACAAGCTCGTTGAGATTGCCACGCGCTTCAACGCAGAGCATCCCTACGATGTAGCTACTATCACAGACCTGATTGACATCCTCCATACGACTGCCGGGCAATTCAAGCAGGCAATCCAGGGAACGGACTAGACCCACTGGATCACATAGTCAAGGACCATGGGGGCGATTTTGTCTTCCCATTCCTTGAGCGCCCACTCGGCTCCCTCGTCAAGAAAATTCTTGGGCTCTAGTCCGGGGTGAACCCACTTGCCGGTTCCCTTCTGCTTGCTGGATGCGACCCTGAAGGTCATGATAGACCGTTGTACATGGGGCTTGCCCTGCTTGTCATTGGTCATGCGCTGATAGACCGAGATACCCTGTAGAAAAGGTGTACCTGTCCAACCCTGCTTCACATCCCCGATTGACCCTCGACCTTGGCCCGGTCCCTCACGGGTCTTCTTGGGCTGATTCATGATGTTGAAGGTGTGCAGCTTCCCGAGCATGGGCTTGCCGTTCTCCCCCCTTTCAATTGTACCAAACGGAATCCCCGCCTTCTTGAACGCAGCCTTGATGGTGCTGGTTAGATCCTGCTGTGCTGGCGTAGAGTTCGTGGGGCCAAGTCCAGGTCCATGTCTGAATGGCACGACAATGTACTTGCTACCATCTTTTGCGGTCTTTGCCTTTGGAGACTTCAGTAGATCGTCCAACATCTCATGCTCTGGCATACCATCTTCAATCCACCTGGCAGAAGCATCGAGCGTGATCATCCACACACCATCTACCTCCTTCATGTGCAGGGACTCCAGGTACTTCTCTCTTCTGCTGTGGAGAGACTGCTGTACCTTCTCAAGGATGTGCCCGTACGTCGCAGCGGTAAGCTGTTGAACGGCTGTGTCCATGGCTTTCTCCGCTGCGTCTGGAAGCCTGTCTGTAAACTGCTCTAACTCACTAAAATCTACGTTGATGTGAAACATGTTACCTACCGTTCGGGTTACGTGAAGAGATTGGGTGGCCTTCCTGCGACATTATCATTCCATCTCGTACCTGCACCCACGAAACAGTGCCGTCCGAATGCTCTACTTTGATCTGCCCAACCTTCCTAGTACCACCTGGGCCCGCATCCTTCACGCTTCCCACTGGTAGATTCAAGTGATGGTGCGCTGGCGCTCCTGGCATCGGCAGATTACCAATACCTGACTTATCGAGACCTTGTTCTGACGAGTGAGAATGTACATCATACTTCCCTGGCTCAACAATATGCTCTCGTTCCTCCCTGAAGGGGTTTGAGCCAGCCCCCGAGGCATTCCCATACATGTGCGGAATGCTCACAATACTAGACTGAGGAATCCAAGCGCCAAGGAACTCCGACTTACTATCTGGATCCCAAAAGTTCTCGTTAACGTACTTGCTATCGGGGGACCATGAGCTACGGCTTGGAATCGATACCTTTCCAGGAGCGGATTCGAAATCTACATCATATGGGTGTGCCGCTCTCCACATCAAAAACTCCCGTTCGTTTGTAGTTGGATTCATCCGAACATCAGTGAGCCCATGAAGACGATGCAACCCGCGCTTCAAAAGGTTCTGCTCATCTTCACCATCTTCATCCATCCTTGGAATTTCTTCTTTAGCAGATTCACCGTTATGTTGCCAAAACTCAATCTCGGATCTTGGCTCTACGGAACTTGGGGTTGCAGGCGCAAGTCTCTTCATCGCACCATCAGCCTTGTCCAACGACTCCTCTGACTTTAAGGTGTACTCGTAAGGCCCGTATGCATCGTCATACGCCTCGGGAGGCATACCGGGCTCCGTACCCTGTCCGATCTTCCTCTTGTTGATTCTCGGTGTTTCCAAGTACTCTAGTCCATGCTTCCTTGCCAATGATTCATGAACTCGTTGTGCCATGGAAGAATGGGTGTCGCCAATAACGTACCTTGCACCGTGCTTGTGATAAGCATGAGCGTAAACGGCCTCGTATAGCGGATTCCCGAGACCCTTACCATGAAGGGCTGGGGGGAGCTGTACATAGTCTACAGACAGACTTGGCGCATCATCTTCTGCATCATCATCAAGGTAAGCACTCAAGTTATGGTATGGGTCGATGGCCATATCCTTGAAATACAAATTGCTTCTAAGTCCATGTCCATCGTCACTAACATACAGCTTGTAGCCTTCCGCCCTACGCTCTGGGGGCAATAGATGTGAGTAGTCGTAGCGCTTATTTCTTCGACCTGGGTAAGCTCCATCAATCTTTCCCGCTGGAATATCTGCGATAGCCATTTTTTCAAGTGACTCTTCTGACTTCTGAAACCGTGTGAACGCTTCTGTTACGAACTTGTGAGTACGGTAGTAATCGGGATCCTCTTTCAGATGCGCCCAAGCAATCTTGCCAGTCTTGAGGGGATCAAAGTTGGCGATATTGGTCTGTGGATCCTCGCTATGCTCTACCTCAACCGCCATTCCAAGATGAAAGTCGTTGAGAGTGAACTGCTCATTATCGAAGTCAATACCGAGGGCTCTAGCTGTCTCGTCAGCCTCTTTCGAAGACACACCGTCCCTAAGGTTCACTGCATTGTCATGGACCTGTGCAGGTTGTCCACCAAACTCGCCATTCTCCTCTTGAGGCGCACCAGTAGGATCGCCTGCACCCTCAACAGGATCTCCCATGTCCGCCTTATCAAGTGGCTCTGGAACTGACCCTAGCGATCCTTCAACACGCTCAATGCGAAACTTACCGGACTCTGAAGCCCGACCCCTTTCCCTGGAATGTTTCTTGAGGGAGCGTGCCATGTCAATGACCGAATGAGTCATCATCATAAGCGTATTGTAAGCATCCGGGTCTGTCTGCTTTAGCTGCCCTAGCTGGGGGGCCTTTGCTTTGATCTGCTTCAACGCATCTACGACACGTTGCTTGGCCATCTCAAGCGTCTGGTCATCTACGGCTGTGTTGGTCGCCTCCTTCTCATGCGTGGCCTGCGCAAGCTCGTGTAGCCGGTCATGGAAGTCCTTCGCCGCATCACCATGGTCTTCAGGTCGTTCGTCTTCTGACTTTCCAATGGGATCATCCGTAAAGGCTTTTTGCTCGGGAAGTTCCTTTAGATACTCATCTCCGATCTTGTCTAGCTCGCCCTGACTCTTGTACTTCTCCTGGGCGCGTTGATACTCTTCGGCTGCCTCGTCGGTCCACAGAACGATGCGATTGCCACCCCGTAGCTTGGCGACCATAAGGGCTTTGTCCCCTTCGGAGAGCTTGTAGCCAATGCCTACAGACAGGGTAGCGCCTACAGCCTTCTGGTACTTGCGCTGGACCTCTGGTAGATTTGCCACTTTGGCAGCAGGTACTCGCACCCGGGCTTCATCTCCCCCATAGGAGATCACCGTACCTCCAGATGAACGAACCCAATCGGCCACCACCTCATTGCCATGCTCGATTGCACGGCTGATTCGACGCAGCCCAGCTTCATCGTCGTTATGAGCAGCCCGCCCCACACGACTACCGATTTTATCGCCGTCCACCGCTACATATAGGTCCATGCCTCAAAGATTGCTGCGTAGGCTTGAAAAAGCGGTTTCTGTGCTGTATCTGTATCTTGAGGGAACTATGACTACCATGCACGTCGTCCCCAAGACCCTAGACCTCCTGACGATCCAGCGGACCAATGACACGGATCTGTACCCCTATTGTGGCGAACAGCTCGAAACCGAGGACCTGTTGTTGCAGGATGGATTGATCACGAAGATCCCACTTTACATGGGTGGGATTACACTGCGCGCCTATGGATTCACAATCACCCCAAGGGTCGGGATTTGCTGAAGAAGTGGCTCAGGATGCTCATAAACGACATCAAATCTACTTGACCCGTTTGTTTTGAACACTAATCTAGCTGTATACATATTGATGAGAAAGGTTAGAGACATGGCCACGCGAATCAAGAACTGGATAGATTGTCTACTCACCGGACATACGTACCGGATACACTTTTTCCACGGATCCATGGCGAGAACCCCCCGCAAGCTCAACGCCTACTACGTCTGCGAGCATTGTGGACGCACAGAAGGTGTTGACAACCGTCTCAAGTAGTATTATGGTACAGACAATGGCACGCGAGAAGGGCCTTGACCCTAACCGTCCTACCAGGGACATGAACATCGCCGCACTCATCAACGGTGCTACGAAGAGCGGCGTCCACAAGGATCGTCGCAAGGAAGCTAACCGGCGTGCTTGCCGAGGCCGGTGGCATGACAACTATCGGTAAACTCAAACCAGGAGAAAAGCATGCGAATTTCGCGAGAAGAGACCAAGAAGCGTGAAGCAATCGTCCGTAACCTGTTCCGGGATAACCCGGCCCTGAGTGGCCCCGCTGCCAATCAGGCCCTCTACGAGACAGTGGGGGCGAAGATGAACACGAGGCGGTTGTACGAGCTGCGGACGGAGGTCCGCAAGGACTTGGCTCTGGCCAGTGTCAAGGGGCAGGACATCCCCTTCGATGCCCCCGAGACCCCTGTGACGAAGACCAACGAGACCCCTGTGACGGAGACCGCTGGTCCCGTGGCGGCTGCCGCTGCCGGTGTCACCGGCCTGGGTGCTCCCGCTGCCAGTGTGGACGACGACGAGGAGATCCCTCAGCTGAGCCTGCCTGTGCGCGAGGCTGGCCGACTCTGAACCGCCATCGAGGCCGCCCAGCATGCCCGGGCCAAGCTGGAGACCATTCTGTCCATCGAGTTCTAGTAGTTAGACCGGTGGGGGCCGGGCCGGAACCGGGGACTGGGCTCATTCGGCCCTTTCCCCGGTTTTTCTATTGACACCACGTTTACTTTGATGTAGGATGCTCCCATGTTTGAGATCACTCCACCAGAAAGCACCCTAAGCCTGGACCTGCTGTCGGAGCGGCAATGAAGTACCTCCAGGAGCTTCTGAACAAGCACAAATCTATCTCCAAGCACAGGTTGCTGAATCTTGGGGTTGCATTGGCAGGGAAGTTCAAGTAGAATAGCAGTACCAGTGGCCTTCTGGTGGAATTTGGTAGACACACCTGATTCAAAATCAGGCGCCCCTAGGGCATCCCGGTTCGATCCCGGGGAGGGCCAATCCCCTGTAGCAGAATTGGCATATGCGCTGGACTTAAAATCCGGGTCATTGTGGGTTCGAATCCCATCAGGGGTACCAATCGAATAACGGGAGCGTGGCGAAACTTGGTAGACGCACCAGACTTAGGATCTGGTGGCCGAAAGGTCGTGGGGGTTCGAGCCCCCCCGCTCCTACTCACAAACACAGGAGAGAGCAATGAAGGGTACAGTGATCATTAACAGAGGCTCAGACGAAAAATCCATATGCGTGTTCGCAGGGATGGACCATATTGGCAAGCAGCGAATCCATAGGGTGTTCACGTTCCACCAAGAGGATGAATACCCGATCGAACAGTTCGTTCCAGGCGCCATCGCTCCATATCCAGAGTGGGAATTCCATCTCAATGACTTTCACAACCCCATCGTAGAAGTCGCAATGGGAACACAGTGACCTATCGAGTAGGTGCCTGGAAGTGGGTAGATTTCAATAGTGAAGAGGGCTGGAAGTACCGGGAAGAGAGGGGTATCGAGTGATGAACAAGGAACAAAAATGATTGTCATACACCACATCAACGGAACCGAAATCTATACCAGCCAAGCAACTACTAACGTCAAGAAGGCTCTTGAGGAGGGAGTCAAGAAGGGAGTTCCTTTCGAGGGTGCCAATCTGGAAGGTACCTATCTGGCTGGTGCCAATCTGACTGATGCCAATCTGACTAATGCCAATCTGGCCAGTGCCAATCTGGTTGGTGCCAATCTGACTGGTGCCGATCTGACTGGTGCCGATCTGAAGTATGCCAATCTGGAGGGTGCCTATCTGGCTGGTGCCAATCTGGCCAGTGCCAATCTGGTTGGTGCCAATCTGAAGAATGTCGATCTGGAAGCTGCCTATCTGAAGGGCACCAATCTGACTGGTGCCGATCTGACTGGTGCCGATCTGAAGTATGCCAATCTGGAGGGTGCCTATCTGGCTGGTGCCAATCTGGCTAGTGCCAATCTGGAAGGTGCCGATCTGAAGAATGTCAATCTGGCCAGTGTCGATCTGGCCAGTGCCGATCTGACTGGGGCCTATCTGGTTGGTGCCAATCTGAAGAATGCCAATCTGGAAGCTGCCTATCTGAAGGGTGCCGATCTGAAGTATGCCAATCTGAAGTATGCCAATCTAAAGGGTGCCGATCTGGATGGTGCCAATCTGAAGGGTATCAATCTGGAAGGTGCCGATCTGATTGGTACCGATCTGGCCGGCACCAATCTGACTAACGCTATTCTGATTGGTGCCGATCTGGATGGTGCCAATCTGAAGAATGCCAATCTGGCCGGTGCCGATCTGGAAGGTGCCAATCTGGTCAGTGCCGATCTGACTGGTGCCTATCTGAAGAATGTCGATCTGGGTGGTGCCAATCTGAAGGGGGGCTATCTGGCTGGTGCCTATCTGGCTGGTGCCTATCTGGCTGGTGCCAATCTGGCTAGTGCCAATCTGGAAGGTGCCGATCTGAAGGGCGCCGATCTGACTGGTGCCAATCTGAAGAATGCCAATCTGACTGGTGCCGATCTGAAGAATGCCAATCTGGAAGGGTGCCTGCCTGCTTGACTGATACCTGTCTGGACAGCCACCCGTCCCCTGTGGGAAGATGCCAATCAACACCTTGGAGAAGTTGCTGAACATCAAGAGCATTCGTTTAGTTGAATCTGGACTACCGGAATGATTTCTCGCTGTATACTAGTTAGAAGACAACCCCTCTGTAGGAGAACCATATGAAGAAGACTGGATTGTACATTGCCCTTTTCATAACCGTCGCTGGTATCTTGACGGCACTCACCGTGGCTGCCGGCATTGTCTGGCGGCCCCTCGCATTCATTGTGCTTGGGCTTACGAGCTTGCCAACTGTGCTGTGGGGTACTAACCAGATTGACACCAAGGTCTTTGGTGCCAACACGGCAGACCTTCCGACCACCACGCTGTTCCGAGATACCAAGGATCTTGTAGCCAACGCCCGCTTTGACGTGGAGCACACCGTCAAGGACATCGTTGGCGAGATTGCTGGCCTACATGCCAGCGAAGTGCACCTAGAGCATACCCTGGCAACCGATCTGAAGCTCGGAGAGAAGGACATCCACGAAGTCCTGTTTACTGTCGAAGCAGAGCTTCGGGTTGAGGCGACCACCATCGACAAGGCAACCGTGAAGACAGTCGGAGACCTCGTGAACTGGGTAAAGACTCACATCTAACAACCAAAAAGGACAAACCCACCCACCTAGAGCATTCATTGTCTAGGTGGGTTTTCATATCAGGAGAACGCAACGAAGAAGACAGTCTACAGGTATGGGTTACTTCTTGAAACTCACTGAAAGCTGTGGTGCGTTGGCCCTCCGTTCTTTTTCTGACGGCACCATCGGCGCAGGTGCAGCAAAAAAGATCCTACGTGCTCTACAAAGCAACAAGCCCGTCTTCGAGCTTGGAACAGCGGAAGCTACTCGCTTCCTGGATGTGGAACAGACTCGGGCGAAGATCCGTGAGATTCGCCAGAATGCTCCTGAGCGTCCGCAATTGCAAATGCATCCCCATGATGAGGCTTGAACCTATAAAGCTTCATAGGCTCCTCCTCAACGTGATTCATGACCGCTGGTGGTACAGGTCCATGTGGATCCATCCCAAGTGCCTTGAGATGTAGCTCGTACATGACGTGGTGCTTGCGTGCAGAATCCATGTCCCCCACTGAAAGTGCAGCCTTGTTCCCCCGATAGTGATGACTCGCGGCTGCGATGCGCTTGTTTCGAACGTAGTCCTCGTAAGCCTTTTCCTCTGCCTTGTCTCGGGGCATCTTGTGCCCAAACTCATTCAAGGCAGCGTCACGTTCAAGTCCGTGAATGTGGTCCTGGTCTAGAATATCACGACCAAGCCATTGTCCTGGTACTAGCTTCTTCATTCACCCAACCCTACCGCTTCCATGAGTGTCTGTAGTGATTCTGTGTCCCACTTTTTACCAAAGCTCAACTGAACGCCCCCTTCCGTCTTCGTCAGCTTCACATCATCGGCAAGGTCACGGAAACAATAACATCCAACGAACTCACCCTTGCGAAACTGGGTAGAGCCACAGACTTCACATTCCACACTCATCCGTTCTTCGGATAGATTCAATTTTGGAATGTGTGGCGTAACTGTTGGCTTTGGAGGCGCCTTTACACCAGCTGGCTTCGGTTGCGGGGGCTTCGGTTCCACGCCCTGCTTCTGTGGTGCCCATGGCTTCTCGGGTTCGGTGGGAGCCCTAGGGGCAGCCGCTTGACCCGGGAGATCCATCTTCTCTAGCTCGTCATCCTCTTCATCCTCTTTCTGGGTCTTCAGGACTTCGGCAAGGACATTAGTCTTCACCAGCAGGTCAATACTCTTTCCCAACTTGACTAAATCAACGTCCTTTACCGATCGGTCAAGTCGCTCATGGCCATAGCCAATGCCAACAGCAACCACAGAAGCAACGTGTGCTAGACTGGCATCTGAGAACCGATAGAGGTCGTCGCCAATGGTAATCATGCCATCGTACCCTGCTTCCGACTTCTTGAACTGAAGGAAGGTCTTTGATACTCCTGGAATCTGTCCCTCGAATGGGTGTAGCGCAGCTAGCTTCGTCCAGGACCAAACAACACGGGGAAGAATAGCGTCGGCAAGCTCTGGCCTTGCGTCCAACGACTTGCGCAAAGCATTTGCCCCAGATTGGCCTACCGTGGCCAGCAAGAACTGATACTTAAGATCGTCCATCCTTTCCCCATAGATTGCTAGCGTGGACCAAACGAACCATCGGGAGGTGCTTCAACGGCTCTTAGGTCTGTGGTGTTACTTCCATCGGTCTTTCGATCGGCTGTCTCAAATACGTATTCACGCTGAATGATCATGCTCTGGGGAAAACGTTCCAGATGATCGGGAGCATCGCTATAGTGGTCCTTCACTCTTGCGACACGGATCTCGTGTAGTAAGTACTTCACGTAGAAGTAGGGACGATATAAGTACCTGATAGCATAGACACGACCTCTATTGTAGTCTGGATCGATACCTGGATTATCCTTCCCGTCCCAGTGAATCATTCCGTCTTTGATACTAAAGTCTTGTCGTGAATACCTAACCCCCCTATTGTCTACAATGTCCTGAACTTCCACAACTGGGAACTTGAGCCTATCGTATCCAGATGGATTGTGCTCCACCAAATGCCATGTAGGCACTACAATGGACTCGTCTTTGAGATACAGCCGATCGAACGGAGCAATGTAGATGAAGTCTTCAGTACCCTCATAAGTACGAGGTATATTCAGCTGTGCCGAGTCCCCGTAGAGGAGTCCAATATCTACAAGCTCCGCAAGCTTGTTGTTTCCACTCATGTACCCAATGACAGTTCCAGCGTTCGTATACATAAACCCATTGGAACAGTTCTCGTGACCCTCGTGCCCTTCTGGGCGTCTGAACTCATCCTTGTCGATGATGCCGATAGGACAACGCATCGCCTTCCAGTGAACGAACTCAATACCCTGCGCTTTAATAAAGTCATCAAAGGCATGCGGATCCATGTCAATGGATTCACCTCGGGGAAACTGAGTGTTGACAGAGTTTCCAGATGGCCTGTAGGCGCGAGGGGACATTATTTACTCCGTTGACGCATGAGATCCGTGAGCATGGTATACTGGGGAATCAGCGGCTTGATGATCTCAAAGGGAACGAAGTCGCTCTTCTCCAGGTCATCAAACTCCAGGTCCGGATCCTTCTTCTCTGCGATGTATCGACTGATGGCTCGATGAGGCCCTGTACCCAGGATCTCAACCTTCCCCTTGTCTGACTTGGCAACCATGTATAAACCACCTGTGGTGGCGATCTCGTATACAGGGGTGCCCTTGGAGTTACCTACTTGCTTCTTGTACCTGATAAGTGCCTTGTTCGCGAGGTCCATGCTGCCGCCTTTCTCCCCCTATAGATTGTGTACCCGACACATGTGGAGAATCCCTACCTTGCCTAAAAACACCCACAAGTGCTTACCTTGCGATCGGGGGAAACATGGACAAGACTGCTAGAACCGAAGAAGCTCAACAGGCTTGGAGAGAGGCGCAGCGACAAGCGTACCAATGTACGCTGGCAATCGTGACCGCCAAGACCCGCGACGAAGAACTGGAGGCGCGTGAGCGCTACGACAAGTCCCTACACGACCTTTCGGTCACCAAGAGCTTGTTCGATTCCTCGCGGACCCGTGACAAGGCTTTAGGCCACCCCATGGAAGCCTAGAAGCCGGCCCAGAGGGCATTGATCACTTTGTCCACGGGTCTGGTCTTCGCAAGCCCTTGGATGCGCTCAAGACGCGCTACGCTCGAAGAGGGATTGATCCCATACGAGCGAAGCTCCTCTCCGAGTTCAATGCCAGACAGGGAATCCACCCATGCCTTCAAGGTGTCTCTCGCGGACTGTGAGACGGTGGGTAGGTACTGTAGCTTCTCCTTTGGAGGAAGCTTGTGGAATTCCTTTGGCGCGGCGTAGCGTAGGTAGTACGGTACAAAGCTAAGTTTGTCCCGACCGGGGTTGAAGCCTGGACCTGCAAAGGCAGAGCCATGGTCAATAAGTCGTACCGTGAGTGATTCTGGATCTACCATGAGGTTCTGGGCATGGCCATCGGGGTTGCCACACACATAGTCCAATACGGCCCATTTGTGAAGTGTCCCATCGAGATACGGCTGAAACACCCTCGACGCGAAACCAGGGTCATTCTCATAACGATAGATAGTCTGGAACTTCCACGGAAGCAACCGGATGGCAGCAAACTCCTTGCCGTTTAGGAGCAGGAGGTTCGCCTCCGGTACCCAATCGCCTAGTCCCCATCGGTCAGCCACAGCTGAAAATGCCGCCTCTCTAACCGGCTGTGAGGCTTGTTCCTCGCCCACACCTGCCGCCGGAGAGACGGCACCCCAGTCCGGCTTCAAAAGATAGCTATGTCCCTCGGGGTCCTTAGCGAGCAGTGATCCTGTCGAGTGCTTGCCCGGCAATGTGACAGGCTGAGCAACCCCCTCTTCGAAGGAGCGGGAGACACCGATGGCAGCCTCTTGGTCACGCGGGGCAACCGCCTCTACCACCACACGCTCTGGTACTCCAGCTGACCTACCCAGAGCCTTGTTGAGGTCTGCTACGGCATCCAACGCGCTCAAGTGCTCTTCGGATGGATCTAGACCATAGGCTCGTAGTGCCGCAGAACGAATGTCGCCCCCCTCATGATAGAGAGCATGCCTCATCGACTCTAGGTTGAGCGTATGCCTAGAGCCCGTCAAGAACTTGGCAGCTGCAAACGCATCGTAGAGGTGAGGAACGAATCCGTGCATATCGCGGAGAGTCCGGTTGGTACTTGCCTTTAGATTATCACTCTTAGCCAAGGCGCCTTCCCACTCCGCAGACGAATCCGACCCGACGATCCGAATACTCACAGCCTGCATACGATCCAAAGCGTCGATTAGTTCTTCGAGGGACCAATGGTACGCCTCAGCCTGCTCCTTGAACCATGGGAACTTCTGTAGGAGAGCCGCCTCCAACTGGGCTGGCGTACCAGCCATCGGTTCGTTCTCTCCTAGGTAATGGTGGTCAATCTCGATCTTCATGCTACCATCCGTTCTCTGCCCTTATGCGCGCGTACTCTTCCTCCTCTTCCTCCTCTGGGGTCTTTTCTCCAGGTGAGTAGATAGGGATCGCAGTATTATGCCAGCCTGTGCCGAAGTTGTCAAGTCCAAGGTCGTGCATCTGATCGAGTAGATCCGCGCGGGTGTTGAAGTTGCGTCGCAGATGCGCCTGTGCATCGGGGTCCTTGATGAGTTGTAGCCTGCTCTCGAATGCCTTGCGGACATCTGGCCCAACCTGCCCCCACCAATCTATGATCGGTTCGTAGCGATGCAAGCGATCCATGTCGTAGTTGTAATTGGTCTTGTCCCGCACGTCGATGTAGTTGTTGAAGGGATCTACAGCACTGATGCCACCTTGTAGATAGCCCCTCGGCATATCCTCCAAGTAACCTCCGTTCTCTCGCCTGAAATCCCTCACCTGTGTCTTGTTAGCACCGAACAACGCAGCGGGAATGCCATACTGGTACGAGAGCGAATGATCGATAGCAATAGGATCACCACGCTTATTAATGAGAAGGTTGCCTGAGTGACGATCGGTGTTATGAGACAGGAAGTCCATCAACGCAATCTTGCGAACGTTCTTCCGCGCGTCCTTGTTTGGCTTGTTTCTGCCGTAAAAAACAGGATGGGCGTTGTCTTCCATATGTACAACCAACATCGGAATGGTATTGCCATCTGGTGCGGTCTGATTAGCTACGTGTACGGCCTGATGTAAATGCGGAATTCCCGCTGCCTTGTAAAGCTCTTGGTTCGTCATCTCGGCCCAACCGCCCAGAGGGTAATGAGTAAGCAAATTACGGAACTCAGACGGGAACTTCTCATGGTACGGCTTAATGAGATACTTGTCTCCGTTATCATTCTGAAACACACGCTTGCGAGTGTAACCCCCTACATCTTCGTGGTCAGGCTGCCACGACTTCTTGGATGTCTGCATATCCTTGAAGCGCGCCAAGGAGCCTTCGTGGTTGTGCGGCACAACCTCAAGCTCTGGTGCAACGTCTACGACATCGTTTGCCTTTGTATCAGTCGCCTGAGCGATTCCTTTGAAGTGACGAGGATGAAATGTCTTCCGCAGATTTCGAAGATATTGCGCTAGATCCCCCTCGAACTTGTGAAGGGTATCCTTCCAAGTAGGCTCGCCTCGGATCGCCTTTCGCTTCGCCAAGTCTTCATCAGTCACGATACTACTTCGCTGACCATTCCCTTCGGGAGCCCAAAGCAACTTGGGATAAGTCGCATTCTCATTCTTGGGATGTAACTCCCAATCGTAGATCGGTAGATTGAATTTCTTAAGTGCTTCGATGTGCTCTGCACTCTTACCGGAAGGCCCTAAATGTATCGCCTGTACATCTCTAGGCAGATAGATGCCTCCGTGGATCTGCGCTTCCATGTAGTCTATAGCGTTGTTCCTCGGATAATAACCGTGTTTCCCAACAATACTCTTTAGGTACCTGACCCTCTCTAATCTATGGGGCCCCAAGTGCCCAACGCGATAGTCAGGTCTACTTCCCACCTTCTTAATTGGATTGTGAGCGAACACATACGGAACCACAGGATCCGTCGCAAGATAAGTATCCCGATGCGGATTAGGGTTGAAAGATGACAAAGACGAATCCGAATACGTTACAGTAGACCTTAGTTTTACTTCTGGCTTCAACTCCAACCAACTGTGACCATACGCCCTAGCTGCCCCAAGCCCTTTGTTGTCAGCGTTGTAACCCCAGTGAAGCGCACCGTACAGAGGCCGCTCGTGCGCCGGAACAGTACGATCAAGACCAAGCGCTTGATATTCCCAACGCATTCTGGTGTTAGGTTCCCTCTCGCCTATACCATGCCCTGTTTCAAGGAGGTTCATCATACGCCCATTTTCAAGCATTCCCTCTATAGCACGGATCGGAAAATGTATCACAAGTGGAGCGTTTCTGAAATGTTCTACGGCGTTGGGATGGGTGGATACCTTAACGTCATAGTCATCGTTCCCTAGACCACGAAAAAACTCCTCCAACAGACGACCGTTTTCATAGTACTTCGGCTGGAGCTCCTCAAAGATGTTATGAAAACCTGCGGGCGTTGACTTTTCCAAGTCATCAAACGATTCCTCAGACTTCTTCATATCTCGCTTGTAGTCAACGATACCAAGCTTCCTCAAAGTGACATTCTTGCGAGCGTGCAAGTTATCGAGAATGGACTCTGGTACCTTTTCGGGATCCACCCAGCAAAACTCTTCACATTCCTTGTCGGGATCGTTCTTTCCAGACACCTTCCCGTCTACCTTCGCCTTGAAAACGAATACCTTGATGTTCTTGCGATGCTTGTGGGGCCGTACAATCGTTTCGTTGCCAAGGTACTCAAGCTCGGTAGCCTTGAGGTTTGATTCCTCTAGAAGCTCTCGCAGGGCAGCGTGAACGGGTGTCTCGCCCTCTTCCACATGACCTCCAGGGAGGGTCCACTTACCAGAATCAAGGCGACGCCCGAATAGAAGCTTCCCGTCAGGGCGGAATGCAGCAACCGACGCCACACGCTTAGTAGGCTTCTTGTCCATGGTCTAGATATTCCCGACAAAGATACCCAAGCCATACTTCACCTTCAGCCGCTTCACGAGTTTCGCTTTTTTCTCTTCCAATTGCTGAATCCTGGCATTGTATAGCTCTGGACCAGGAGTGCTGATTGACTGACTCATTCCATCGAGGCCAAGGCTATGGCTAGAATCGCTAGCGTGAGTAGTAGCAAGCTCTGAAAGCACCTCGATGGCGGCCCTTACGCCAATCAGTTCGTTCACAATACGAGGAAGCTTCCCATCTGGAAAGCCGGCTACGTAAGTGATCTGGAAGAAAGCGGGAATCCAAGGGTAACGAGCCAGCACGTACAAGAACGCCCCCGCGCCACCCTGACCAGGAGGGATCACGGAGCCAGTCATAGCCGTTGCAGGGGTAATGGGGATGAGGTTCAGCTGGCCTCTTGCTAGATAGGTGGTCTCCACCCAGTCTAGTGGCACATCGAAGATATCCCAATCGTTTGCAGGGGTGATTGAGACCTGCTGCACAGACGATACGGGTCGCTGCCGTGTCCTGAAGTAACCAAACTGCTGGTACGCTTGCTGGTCGAATGGTTGCTTCTCCGCAATCTGACGGGGAAAGATGGTTAGATGTGTCTCCTCTTCGACCATAGATACCGCACGGATGATGATGTCCTTCAGCATCTCCTCTGTCATTTTTTCTGGCTTCTTGGTCTCTGGATCAACCATATGTGACCACAATGGAATGCCAAACAGGAACCGATTTTTCAACTTAGCTGGATCCAGAAGTGGCTCGTAGTCATCCCAATCACCATCAATCGCATTGATAGGGTAAAGGGATCCTTTGGTGTCCTTGTTGGTCATAAATACAGCCATTACACACGATCCAATGTAGTTACGTGCACCTTAGACAGCAAGAACGCCGAGTGGAGATCGTCGCCTTCCGTGAGAGTGAGACGAAGGTTCACTGTGCCCCGCACGGTATCAGTCGTTAGGATAGGGACAGCCCAAATCGATGGATCGGTAGTTGGAAACGGCTGATTTGCCGCTCGAACAACGCGCAACGCATCGTCAATCGAGTCAAGTGTGACTTCTAGCGTAGCTCCGGTGGCAGGCATGTACCTACGCCCACCTGGATGAAACCCCTTCAAGTACGAATCCTTTGACTCATCCACAAGCTGAAGGTACAGGGTAACGGTATCGCCTTCTACCCACTCGCTTGAATCAGCGTGATCAAAGGTGTTTACGTCTACCACATTGTCTAGAATCCGACAGCCAAGATGCATAGGGCCTCCATGCACATAGATTACGAGGGCTTTGGTCGGTTCCTGTCTACCCATTCCAAATAGAGTAGGACAAACGCACAATACACCATCCACAGAAAGTGAAGCGGAGCAAGGGGCCGTAGAACAACGATGTGCGTATCTGCTGCTAACAAGACTGCGTTCACAAAACCGCAGACCCACACGAGCCACCACATTACCTTATTGGACATCCTCCACCTCCGATTGTGTAGGCTTGGGTTCGTCTTCTGGAAACAGACCACTCTTACTCAAAACCTTGGCGACTTGCACCGTAGCTTCGTAGAGTAGAGCGTTGTCAAGCAAATCCGCCAGAAATTGAGTATCACCATGCTCCTTGACCAAAAACAAGTAGTCTTGATCGATGTGCTGGAGTACTGAAATCGCCTGTTGCAAGTTCTGGTCAGCGGCGTACTCATACGCAATATCCAGAAGACACTTGGCCATGCCTTCATCTCCAAAATCCTCTGATCCGTGATGAAGAACCGCCTTTAGGGTCTGCTCTAGGCGTTCTTTTTGCTGTTGATTCATTTATCCATCCTCGTTTTAGCCGTCTCTGCGTATACGGGATCCTTCTCGATAAGCATTACGTGCCTATTGTTCTTAGCTACTGCAACTCCGGTTGTACCCGATCCAGCGAACGGGTCCAATACACATCCACCAGGATTAGTATATGTCTTGATCGTGTACTCCGTCAAAGCCACCGGCTTCTGCGTCGGATGGAGACCACCACCTTTCTCTTCCGATTCAGCCGTTTTGAAATAGAGGACATCTCTTGGATACCTAAACCCATCGTCATTTTTCACAAGAACAGCAGTCTGTCCACCATAGACATCAGTTGGCCGATGTGCCTTTCCTTTGTTATATGGATCTCCCTTGATCATTTGCGGATTGTAGACGCGAGCGGTACTGGATCTGTGAGATGGAGGGTAGAAAATGTAAACCAACTCATGTGCTCGCATCGGCTGATGCTTCGCATTGAGGTAGTTCGTTGCCTTAGACTTTTCCCAAGTCCACTCGTACTTGAACTGCTTTTCATTACTCATTACTAGACGAGCAGCAAAAGGCATCGCAGCGCATATAGCAATCACACCATCCTTCGCCACTACGCGATTCACCATCTTCCACATCCGTTCCAACTCTACATCTACACCCAAGCTGCTTGGGTGTAGCCATATGGAGGATCCATCAAAACAAGATTAAAGAAGTCCGGCGCTACACGCTTAAGGCATTCGTAGCAGTCCCCCTCTTCAAATTCGATGTATGGAACAGTATCCATCCTCTATCTATCCTCCCGGAGTGTAGTATTCGATCTTCAGGTTTTCAGGGGCCATCATATCTGCTACTGCGTCTTCTACCGATGAAAGGTCCATGAGACGAAACGATACCTCTCGATTCAACCACGCCTTGAATGTAGGGTGAGACACCATTGCACGAAACGCATCCTTGGTGTTCTGAGCCCTACTCTTATGTCGAGTTCCAGTCGTCACAACACCAGAGGGAGGGTGACGTAGACGTACACAGTTCTGATGCTTATTTCGATGCTGCCCACCAGCACCAGAACCAGAAAAGTACGTCAACTCGAAGTCATTCTTGGTGACGCTAAACAACAACTCCCTCATTACTGGTCTCCGAACGCCCAATATTGAATGAAGGCATCCTTGAACGCTTCGTAGTAGGTCTCTCCTTCACCAAGCAAGTTGTCCCCGAGCTTGATAGTCACACCATCCCTGTGAAACACCCTGGCGGTAGGACCGAAGAGCGCCTTTGAAAGCTTCGTTACACAAGAGTACGACGTAGCGTACTCCTTCAAGTAGGCATCATCCTGCTCACCAATCTCATTCAGATTGGTTAGGGTCTTGAGCTTAAGAGACAGGTAACGACCTGTCTGCGCCCTAGCGCTCTGGATACGCTGTCGGATCTCCTGTGGCGTCTGGTACAGCTTCTTCTGAGGATGACTCGGAACCATATCGGTCATCTCCTGCGTTATCGTTGGTGTTGGATGATTCATTCTTTTCTCCTGTTAAGCGTTCAAGGATTTCTACTGCGATATGATGAGGCAGGTCTTCGATGGAATAGCTGTTTGGCATAGCCAAGAAAGCAACCTTCTTCCAGCCCTTTGTCTCCAGCCATCGTGTTCCATACTCCATCGCAAGGCGCATCTCTTCGCTACCAGCATCATCAGGAACGTGGAGCACCACCACGGATCCTTCCTCAATCTTGAGACTTTCCATTGTGATGCGCATATCCGATAGCTTGTTTAACTCTACTCTGTCTGTAGTTCCCATTCCCAGTTTCTTTCCATTAGTCTCTCAAGTGGAACACCAAGTACATGTTCTTCAAGCCAATTTTTCATGGTGACAACCTTGGCGTCACATTCTAGAAGCCAGGGCTCAAAACCAAACTCAGTCAGATACCAATGCCGAGTAACCATCAGTTCATCAAAAGCGATTGAAAGCTCATCTCCCACGTCTGGGGTGCGCTCTATCAAGGCGGGCCACCCTGATAATTGTTCGCCTACATGGATATACCACTTCTTGAAGTTGTCCAAAATCTTCTTGGTATGCTCATTCATGATGTCTCACACAGCGATAGGGGCCTTGATTGCCGGATAGCATTCATATCCCTCTAGCGTGAAGTCTTCATACTTGTAGTCGAATACGCTGTCGTGAGGGACGATAGTCATCTTGGGAAGAGGAAGTGGAGTTCTTACCAGTTGCTCTGTCACCTGCTTCAGATGATTCGAGTACACATGAACGTCCCCAAACGTGTGTACAAAATGTCCTGGCCGATACCCGGTCACCTGGGCCACCGTCATGGTTAACAAAGCGTAGCTCGCGATGTTGAAGGGCACTCCGAGGAAAAGATCGGCACTTCGCTGGTACAACTGGCAGTCGAGGTACTTACCTGCCCGCACATAGAACTGAAACAGGGTATGGCATGGCGGAAGCGTAACTCGATCGGCTTCCTTTGGATTCCATCCCGTGACAATGTGTCTCCGGCTGTTAGGATTCTTCTTGATTGCCTCGACTACATTAGCAATCTGGTCTACGCCTTCGATATCAACGACAAGCTTGTGTGTTGCTTCTCCGATGATACCACCTTTATACGCCATCACTCCGGTATCAATCGTCCGTGCACCATAGTTACGCCACTGATGCCCATAGACAGGCCCCAGGTCGCCTTCCTCGCGACCAAATCGAGCGCATTGCTCTGCCGTAGCCCACTCGTCCCAAATATGAACACCGTTGTTCTGGAGGTACTTCACATTGGTATCGCCAGAAAGGAACCATAGAAGCTCATGGACGATGCCCCGAAGGAACATTTTCTTGGTGGTCAGAAGAGGGAACCCTTCCTGCAAATCAAAGCGAAGTTGGGCCCCAAAAAGGCTGTACGTACCTACTCCAGTGCGATCGTCACGCCGTTCACCATCTGTTACTACCTTCTTCAACAAGTCTAGATACTGCTGCATAGTGCCTCTAGTAAGATTACAGCGCACAAACCAACTATGAGCATTAGACCAAGAGCAACAACTGCGGTTCGCCCACGACCCTTCCTACTCGGGTAGCCCATAGTGACGACGGAGAGCCTTGGCAACACAAGCCGCTACTGGGTGTAACATCATCCTTCTCCTCCAACAAATCATCAACCTTGTCTCTTGCCTCCTGAATCATCACAGAAAGGATGGTCTTGGCATTAGCAAGCAAGAACTGAGATGAAGTATATTGTGCTTCCCAATAGTCCACGTCCAAGACCATAAGCCGAATATCCCACTCCTGCATTCGTTCCAAACATTCCTTGTATGCTTCGTTTGCTGGATCGGCTAGAGGCTCTTCCTGATGCTGGCACGCATACTCAAATAGCTTTGCCTTCTCCTCTGGAACTGAAAAAACGAATCTCGTCTACCATGCCTTCTCCTAGTTATGTTGTGTACTACTAGGTATACAGCAAGAAAACTAGTCGAACAAACGTACATACGTATATGCTTGATTTCCAGATTTCCACGTCTTTCCAGGAATAGGGACACGAACCCAACCGGCATTGTCCATATGCACGTCAGCCTCTCCTGGCTCGCATGCCCAATGTTCCCAACGCTGAAGAGTTGTAGTGCCTACCTCTAATACATCCTCGTCTGAGGTAGCTCCTCTAAAGGCACGAATACCGTCAGCGCTTTCAAATACAGGCTGCTTACTCTTCAGCGTCTTCGTCCAACCAGCACATTGATAAACATAGCCATTGTGTCCTTGTCCCTCATCGTGGTAGGTGATTAAGACAGGCCACCGTGTGCGATCGATTTCGTTGTGCATCTGCTGCATCAATGGTTCGGACAGGTGCTCCAAGTATCTCTCCGATTTGGGAACAGCGACCATTCTAGACAAGGCAAGAACGCCCTGGGGTGCCTCTGGACACACATTTCTCGCACTTCCTATAGATGGTGGACGCCAAAGAAATCCAGCAACCAGCTTATCGGATTCGTACACCCCAAAAGAGTAGGTAGCAATTGGAGGCGCGGTGCCATATCCATGATACCTTTCGCAAAGCTCGCGTACTTCTTGTACTGGACACCTTACCAACCGAAACGGTAACGCCTTGGCCCATAGATACTCCAAGGGCATTCTATCTCTCTTACCGGTATTGCACGAAAGGCAAGCAGGAACTAAGTTTGAGTATTGATGAGCATAGTCCCATCTGGAAATAGGAATTGCGTGGTCGATAGTAAGATTGGAATCCTTCTTCCCACAATACGCACAACGGTTGTCAAAGGACTCTTTTATCTTCTGCCAATCTATGCTTGTCAGTACGTATCCCGTTAAAAGCTTCTTTCCACGCCTTTTTAACCGATAGACATGTCTCTTATGTGCAAGCCATACCCGATACTCCTCAGACTCAAGCTTCCGCAATCGATAGGACTTGTCATACTCACGCTTTCTGTCCTTGTTCAGGCGTGCACTTAGCGTAACCCTATCAAGAATCGACTGCCTATTGTCCTTGTAGTATTGTCTATCTCGTTCTCGCTTAGCCTCTAGGTGATCTTCGTTGTACTTCAATTGGCGTTTTTTCTTGCAATCCTTACAGATCGCCATCCTCCCATCTTTACCAGAAGGAAGCGCATAGAAGTCCTGTACAGACTTCACTAGACCACATTTAGAGCAACGCTTAGAGCCTTCCTGTACCGGAGGTCTGTTGTGACGAACCCTAAAGCAATCCTTGCATTCAGATCGCAGCCCATCGGACTTGCCGGAGTCCTTTGAGAAAGCTGACACGGGTTTTTGCTTACCACAAATAGAACACGTCTTCACACTACATATACAGCGAGAAAACCGGCTATCCCTTTTGAGATAGCCGGCCCAGGAGAGACAGCGGTGCTGTCAGGAGGAACTAGCTGAGGTTGTCAACCAGAACGTTGCGGCGAGGAATGGTAACCGCCAAGGTGAGGAACCGGAAGTGCGCTTCGGGCATGCTGAGGTCGGTCACCGCGAGCTTCAAGCGGCTATACGGAGCAAGCTGCTTGATGGTCATGGTATCACCTTGGGTGAGGTATCCAGTCACAAACCCAGGAGTCTTGTTGTCGAGGTCGGTGAACACGGTGGTTCCGGTGGTTGCAGCCTTCACGCGACCAATGTACTTGGCCTGTGCGGCGGTTCCACCGGCAGGAGACCGGTACACATTGTAGAACCGGACTACGCCACCGCCAGAGGTGATGGTCACAGTAGTCACGTCACCATTCGCACCTACGGTCGCAGTCGCAGCAGCACTTGCTGTCGATTCGCCCACCTCGTTACCTGCGGTCACAAAGTAGACGAATGTCTCACCAGCCAGGAACGGAGTAGTAGTGCCAGCAACAGCCGCACTTGCTACAGTGATCGTCGGAGTAGCAGGACCATTTGCACGAGTAGGAGCGGGACGGGTCTTGCCTGAAAGGAAACGGCTTGATTCCATTTCGACAACGCCACCCGACACCCACTGGCGCCGCATGCTGATGCCCTGGGTATCCTGCGGACTACCGGCAAGAATGATGCGTTCCTTGGTGTAGGCAATCTTGTTGTAGTTCGCCAACACGATTGGGTCAACAATCAGCTTGTCGGCCGAACCCATGTTCATAGCGCTACGAACATGCGCGTCTTCCACCATGCTCTGCGAGAGAGTCCCACCAGCGGTAAGAACCACCGATTCGTCAGAACCGTACTCATCGAACATCAGATCCTGAGCATTCCTCATACTATCGGACTGGCGAATCTGGATGTCCATGCCAGGGATGTTTGGAAGCGTAGGGGTTGCAAGCGGGTTGCCGTCGAACACCCCACCGTTGGAGAAGTCAGCCTTCCCACGGAAGAGGTCGAACTCAACGTCACCGGCGATCTTCATTGCAGCGTCTTCTGCCGCACGCTCCTCAGCCTTCTTGCCGTCCACGGTATCGACCATGTTGGCAACCAGGGTTACCCGGCGGATGTGGCTATAGAAGCACATCGGAACGACGACACGAACGAAGTCCGAAGTGGACTCGGCGCCGACGTTTCCTTCGAGGGCCGCAGACCCACCGAACTGACCGTAGCTAAGCTGACGGTCGAACTGTGCCAGAGTTGACTTCACATCATCAACCTCAAGCATGTTCTGGAGCTTGATGTGCTTGTCACTGAAGGTGGTGTTGTAAAGAACCGGCGAAAGATCCTCTACCTGAAGGGCTGCACCCTGCACCAACGCGCCAGGAGCGGCGTTGTAAGACCCGCCTTCTAGGGCCTTGACCAGTGCTTCGATGTTTGCGATTGCGTCTGCCATTGTTTTCTCCTATTACTAGGTTGTTGTTTGAAAGCGTGCCTTACTGAAGAAGGTGCTTGATGTCATCAAGGTTTGCCCTGTTGTACATATAGGCGGTGACGAGCCGTCTATCTTCCTTCTTCATATCTGGGCTCCGAACGGCCTTGTTCAGCCGCTCAGTGACCTCGGACTTTGAGAGCTTGGTAACGTCCACTTCGGACTTGTCTAGCTTCTCCTCAGTCCCCGGCTTTGCGACGTGACTGATGTGAGTGATTGCCTTGCGGAGCGGCCTGTTGGTCATCAGATGGATCACCTTCTCTACATTCGAGAGACGGCCATTTGACTTGCTCAACTGCTCCTGGAGGGCCTTGATCTCTGCGTCCTTCGCAGCGATAGCTGCCCTGTCACTCTTGAGCGTTGGAGTTGCCTCGGGAGGAGGGCCACCGGGACCAGCTGGACCACTAGCTGGAGGAGATGGTGGAGCACCCTCTGGACCAGAAGCACCGCCCTGGGCGCCCCCAAGAACGGCCATGAGAGCCTGCTTGGTAGCGAGGTAGTGAAGCTCTAGCTCCTGTGGGGGAAGCTGCGCATATTCATTGACAAGAGCCTCCATGTCAGGGGGTCCGCCTTCTGCGCCTTCCTCACCAGGAATTCCTTCTGGAGATCCCTCGGGAGATCTTTCTGCGTCAGCGCTTTCCTCACCAGCCTCAGGCGGGATTGGATTTTCTGCATCTACATCATCCGCACCCTCAACTCCAGGGGAGCCGCTATTGGTAGGGACGGGGGCGGGGACCTCTTCGTCGCCGTCAGGCTCTTCGCCAGGAATTTCATCCTTACGGAGAGGCTGCGCGTTCGCATCTGCGCCTACGCTCTTGTGGAACACCTCTAGCACGTCCCCAAGAACTTGATCGATTTCCTCATTTGAAATTCGAAGTGTCATTTGTTCTTCTCTCGTTTGGGTTAGTAGTTAGCTACGTGCGTGCTAGCTATTAGGAAGCAGAGGTCATTGGATACTGGATCTCGCTATCGAAGGTTGCCTGGAGGTTTGCGGCCACCAAAGTCGCTGCCGTAGGAGCAGTTCCGTTTGCGCTGTTGAAGATTTCGACAGTGGCGTTGTGCCATACAGCTTCACCGATGAGAGCCATCAGGGTGGCCCAATCGTTGATGTCGGCACCCGCACCGGCAGGGTTTGCCTCAAGGCCGATCTGAATCACCGATGGAACATAGGTGGGTGCGGTCAAACCAAGAGAGTCCTTGGCGAGAGGCCAATCAACGGGACGAACCTTGATAAAGCCCCCTGCTGATCCAGCGGTGCCAGCCCCTACTTGGATAGTAGGGGACTCGTCGGTATCAAAGCCTTCGGTAATGGTAAGTGCCGGAAGACGAAGCTTCAGGTTGCTTGCGATCTGGTGAGCTAGCTCAATTGCCTTGTAAGAAGTTGCCATTCTTTACTCCTGCGAGTTGTTTTGTGGGGAGTACCGTTCCGTACACCTATAGAATTGCTTTTGAGCATGAGGCAAATTCTGTGCAAAGCGTAGCAATCTAGCTGATATGCGATGCTCCTCATGCAAAGTCGACCTTCCAGACAACCAATTTCATCAAGCTGGAAGGAGATACAACAAAGAGCATCGTGAGTATCGCTGCAAATTCTGTAGGTCAGAACAGCGATATGAAAAGCTGTACCCGGATACCGTCTGTATCCTGTGCGGAAAACACCGGAAGCTCGAAAACAACCTTGCGTGTCACAGGTGCAATCGAGACAGCGGACTGAGGCAATGTGGTGTCTGTGGAGAAATCCAGCTTACTGAGCTAGAGTTCTATGGACGCCATAGCACCTGCAAGACATGCCTTAAGCATTCACAGTCGAAAAGGGGTTCTGTCCAGTCTGTACCGGCTTCGGAGACTCAGGTGGCCTAATCGGTGGCTTATCCAGAGGCTCAAATGGAATGACTCCTTCTCTGCCAGGAACAGCAGAATGAGCATATAGCGCATGGGGCGCTCTAATCGATCCGACTCGTGCTTCTGGGTCACCACCTAGCGCCGCTACAGCCGATTTCTTCTGAACCTTCGCGCCACTGTTCAGGGCAAAGTCGGCTTGCTGGGGGGTCTCGCCAAGGCCAGCCGAGATAGATAGCTTGTGCGTACCGCCAACAGCAGGAACCCCTTCAAGCTCTGTGCACAAATGACAGAGGAACCGACTAGCGTGCTCATACTGGGGAAAGTGAGCACTGAACTCGTCTCCACCAAACCGATGAAGCTTCCCCTGTGGATCCTGACCTTCATAGGTTCTCGTCATGGCTCGCTGCATGGCGTCTCCCATCGTACGAATAGCATTGTCGCCCTGCTCATGTCCAAGCTCATCGTTGATGCTCTTGAAGTCATTGGCATCCATCATCACATGAACACCCTGCCGTGCAGGCTGTGTTTCCAAAAAGTCGCGATAAGCTCTCTTGTTGCCAATCCCCGGAACCATCTCGTCTTCAAACAGTTCCTTGCGAATGGTGTCATAGTCTTCTGGATCAAGATGCCCTGCATCAACAAGCGAGCGAAGCTTATCCATCGAGCCGGTAACTGGAGACTCGGCCTTGATCAACTCGTAGAATGCGTTCTTAGTCTTCTTCACGGACTTCTCCAAAGTCTTTGTGTAACGCAGAGTAGCAAGTCCCTGCTCTACATTCTGTACGATTCGCTCGATTTCCTGCAATGCAAGCGGAGCACCATCCAAATGCGCAGTTCCTTCGATATACTCAAGCAAACGCGGACGTTCCATTCCTACCCTCTGATACAGGAATGAGTTCGGTCTGTCTGCAATGGCTTGTGCTGGCTCATCTGGTTTCACGTCCAGAGAACCGTTATCGTCGCCACCATCTTCTGCCTCAAATGGCTTCAATAGCTCTGGATACAACCCTTTCCTGACATCTCCCTTCGAGACGATTTGGAAGTAGGGGTGCTTCTTCATGCGCTGCAAGAAATCTAATGTTCCCTGATGACACACCCCTTCTGGCAAGTCGCTCAAATGCTCGAAGTAATCCGATAGCACATGTAAACCATCGTCTAGAATGGCAAACTTCCCTGAGTGCTGTCGATGTACACCACTAGAATGAGGACGAATGACGTACACGTTGTAGATGTGATCGTAGTCTAGCATTATTCCTTACCCTTATACCGACCCGGGTGGTTGCCAAGCATCTGGGTTTCGAGTTATCTGGTTAAACGAAGCCTTTGGATTCTGCTCATGACGAAGTTGCATCCTCTGAAGCCTCTGCCCAGCAAGAGTTCCCGCTCTTTCAAGCCGATACTTGTCCGCCAACCTCCTTACCTCGTTGGGGTCAAGGCCCCTTAGCCAATCAGCAGCGTTTTTATGGAGCGGTTTTGTCAGATCCAAATCGTCATTGTAATCTAGATACTCCATATCCCTGCGCCGCTCATTAGCCATTGTATTTCCATGATCAATTAGATACATGTTATCGCGATTTGGCCCACCGAAGAGAAAATTCCCCCTATGTCTATCTTCATTATTAAGAACAGTATCAAAAAGACCAAACCTGTGAAGCGTACCATTGTCCTTCATCCGCTGCAAAATGTCTCGGGTTGTACTTGTCTTAGTATATCCGGATTCCGCATTCTCCACACCCTCTTGTACAGACATCTCTCGCTCTCTATTCCTTGGATCGAGTATGTGCGCAGTCACAGGAACATGATCCCCAAGGCCAAAACTCTTAGCTAACTCATACGCAAAAGCCTCTTTTCTTGACATAGGATCACCATGTAGGCTAGACTTGACAAGGACAGGCTTCCCATGGGCACCAAGACGCCAATGTGTGCTATACGCACCGGAGTCCGCCAAACGAATCAAAGGCGCCTCCGATAAATCAAGCCCATGAATCAAGGCGCGCTGTTCTTCGCTCTGCGGTGTAATGATATGCTTGTCGGCGTCCACTACAGTTGGAGCGCCATATTTCATTGGCAACCGATGGAGGGTATAGGACGAACCCTCTCCCAAACTCATACGTTTCGGTTCGCCACCTTCTTCGCCAATCTTGTGGCCGTAGGCTAACCCTAGTTGTCCCTTGACGCCGCTTCCTGTGAATTCGTAAACCTTGTACCCATTGCCATCATTACCAGTTGCGTATCCCGGCTTTATGGTTTGCCCTTTCCATTCCACAGGTTCCATCTCTGGAATCTCAACCGAATTCTCCGACATGGCCTTGGCAAGCCTAGCAGCCTCAATAGCAATTCTGTGCTTTCGTAGATCCCTTTCAAGCTGTGTCCTAGGCTCAGACTTCTCTGTTGGCTCTTCTAGATCCTGTTGCTGAACGCCCAAGATTCCATGAATGGCTTGACGTATCCTCTGATGCCTATACAAATCGTCTTCATTGTCAATATGTGGCTCGAAAAATACCTCAGGAACAAAGCTGCTTGAAATAGAATTAGGCCCATCTTCATTAGACCACACTCTGGCGGCCTTGGTAGGCTTTAGGACAAAGCCACCTCGTTCCAATGCACGCAATACGTTCGGACGGAAGTATTGCTTTAGATGTTCTGGCTTACGAAACCCAAACAATATAGGATTGGGGTGTTGTCCCGAAAACCCGTGATGAAACATATGGTAATCGGAAGGATCAAAGGTTTTTTCGGGCCCAGGTTGATCGGTGATCCTAAGATCTGCCCTTTCAACCGGATCGTCGGAATCACTGTATCGTCGAATAGCCTCGAACCCAGCACCTTGGAATGGCCCTTCTCCATCATCGTTCTCAAACCGATATACTGTCATCGGATTCTTGGGATCATTGTGGATGAGCGCCATCTTGGCTAGCTTCACCTCGGCCTTCTTCAGTCCAAATACCGAAACAAGCTTGGCGAACTTCTCTAACGTCGCGTCCTTGTCCTCTGACTCTGCCAATACACCACCGAGACGATTGGCCAGGAACTTCTTCAGATCGCCCTTATTGGGATCGTAGTCACGCGCCGCCGCCTTCGCTTGACTAAGTAGCCACAACTTCTTGAGACGAGCAGACCGATCCTCACGCTGAAGAGCAGCACCTCCTACCAACCCACCGGGAGCAGCACTAGGGACACTGGCAGCAAGTGCCTTACCAAGCTTTCCCTCTGTCACAACAGGATTCGAGTACATCGTTACTTGTCCGGCGAGATGACGGTAGTTGGGGTGTTGTAGCTCGCTCTTGTTGATGTTCTCTAGGATGTCCTCCTTCGCCTTCCGAGGCTTGCTGTCGTCTACCTTGGGATCGTACACCAAGCCACTGATGGCAGTCTTGTTACAAGGCTTGACAGTGATGGCGACTTGACGCATAATGGTACGCTTAAGACGATTTCCCTTGCGCTCAAGGGTTCCACCCTGGATACTATACCTCACAAGCAACGGCTCGTTGTGCTCAATCTGGTCACGCACGATAGCCGCCAGTGAAACAGCATTGAGATGACCGGATCCATCAAACAGACGCACCATCCCATACAGAAACGGGACCTTGATCTCATCCCAGTAGTGCCTCTGCCGATCGGTTTCGCAATCGCCCTTCTTGAAAATTTTCTTGACGTAGATGATCTTACCTACGAAATCGTTCGAAGAAGCTCCGTTTGCCTCTTCGTCACGATGCTCCCAGTTAGCGAGCGCCTTTCCTTCCTCGCCATCGCTGATATCTACGCCCTTAATCTCCAGGATTTCACCAGACGAATCAATGGCCTCTGTACCAAAGGCACCATCAATAACCATCCCCTTGGACCTACTGGTGTCTGGCAGCTGCATACCTAATAGATTGTGGGGGAGCAAAAAAGGGGGATCCGTCTCTCCGAATGCGCATCGCAGAAATACCAAAGTAGTGCTTGACATCTAGAGCGGCTAGCGGTATAACCATCATCGAAAGGAGATCCCATGCCCCGCCTGAAGAAAGAGGTTGTCCTCGCCCGAGAGAAGTTCGTTCGAGATTTCTTCAAGAACCACCCTGCCGCCAAAGTTGACGACGCCCAGAAGGCCATCCAGGATAGTACGGGGATGCGTATGGCGCCTCCACGGTTGAAGGAGCTTTACGGGGAAACGCGCGGCACCGGAACCACTTCGATCACCCCCGCCGCAAGTCCTGTCACGGATGACGCCAAGATCGATAGTGCCTACACTCCCCCGTCTGATGACGAGGATGACGCCATGTCCTCCATCCCCCTGGCACCCGACGGATACGTTCCCCAGACGCCGATCTCCGATGAGCAGAAGAAGACCATGTACTCAGAGCTTTGCGACCGCATGAACGACATGATGGACCACTACAATGCGGATAACATCCCCGATCGCGTCAAGTTCTACGCCAACCGAATTTACGCCGCACCCGATCTCCAGATCGCCAAGGAGGTGCGACACAAGACTCTCCAGAAGCTCCAGATCCACTTCCTGGCCATGTGGTCCAAGCACCGGATCCTTGGTCCCGACAGCCTCCAGGGGTGCCTGAAGCGCTCCAAGGAAGCGGACAACCTTGCGAACTTCCTGGAGTCCAAGAACGATCTCCAGGGGGCCCGGCGGGAGCGCCAGCGGGCAGCAAGGATGCGCGCCAAGGCTACCGAACTTCGGGCACTCCAGGTCGAGGGAGTCTCGGACGAAGCCGCACAAAGCACTTGACTTTATCATTTCCAGGTAGTATTGTAGTTGCACAAGGAGAAACACATGGCGCTCTCAAAGAGGATGAGACTTCCCAAGACCCTGGAATATCTGGACCTGGAGTCCATCCGCACCGCCCGGGAAGAGGTCGTGGTTCTGGAGGCGAAGTTGACGGAGAAGAAGAAGGCGCTCCGAGAGATGGAGGGGACGGCAATCGCCATCCTGGAGCATGGAGGCTACTGCCGGGGACCTCTCACGGCGACCCTGGATACCGTCACTAAGGCTGGCAAGCGTAGCCCCAAATGGAAGGGTCTCTACGCGACACACCTCCAGACCATTCACGATCTCACCGAAGAGCAGGTGAAGGAACGATTCCAGGGGATCGTGGACAGCATGGAACCGAACGTCACCAAGTCCACCAACCTCGTCATTTCAGAAAAGGAGGGGTAATATGTCATCGACGGTTACAGCAAAGCCAACTACAATGCCGTGACGGACACAGAATGGAGGAATTGGATCGCCTCGTTGACGAGAAGCTGATGGAAGCCGAAAACGAGGCCGATCGCGAGCTTTCAAGGCAGATGCGCGACTACGGGTATGAAGAGTGGCCGCCTACCCAATCGGAAGATGGGTGGATCCTCCTGAAGGAGAGCCCCTACCAAGGAAGACGCATCTGACAAGGGATTTGTGACGTGGAGGCGAAGTGCCCTCTGGGATTGTCTGGGAATGTGGAACAAAATCACAATAGACGCCGACGCCTGGAAGCCCTATAACCCAAACAGCAATCTATAGACAATGGAAAATTCAACCTACAAGATCATGGCTTGGCTCCCGTCAAGCGGAAATGTTGCCCTAGTGGCCCCTAATGGATCGGTCGGATGGGCGGGTCCCTCAACCGAATATCACTTCCAACCGATGTTCCCACAGTTCATCGAGTCCGCAGTCCAAAAGCACTGGTACGTTCGCCTCAAGACTCCTTTGGAGGTTACTCTAGAGGATCTCCCTAGTGTGGTGGAACATATGGAGCGTGGATTCGAGGCCAACAGCGGACAAGGCCAAGGCGAATAGTTCTTGACGCCCAGTGTCCAATGTGCTAACTTGTGATCACAAAGGAGGAAGTAATGCACGAGTTCAATATCGATGCCCATCTCGACTATCAGCTGTACCAGCACCTCTCCGCCGAAGAGGAGTCTGATCGTCTCTACGAGGAAGCATGGGGAAACGCCATCCCATGTCCGGTTCACGGCAAAGACCTTCTGGACGAGCGGCTGAATCCAATCACCTACATGCCGGAAATCTACTGCACTGGTATCAATGGCTGCCCCAACTGCGGCGGCTCCGGCCCCTGCGACGAGGGTTCCGATAATGTCGCTCTCGATCGCTGCCCCGGCTGCGGGGCGGCGCTGGTGAATGGGCAGGTCAAGGACTGATGTCCCTCACTACCTGCCCCATTTGCCGTACCTCCTACGACCTTGAAGGATTCCGGGCCCTTGAGTTCGTGGAGTACAAGCAAGTCCGGGGCACCTACAAGCGCATGGAGATTCGACGCTGCAAGTGTCACAAGGGCGTCAGAATCCTCTGGGTGGACAGCTGGTTAGAACCGTGTCCACCACCCTCCATCGACCCTCCAGTAGCACAAATGAGGCTCCTATGACAACAAGAGAAGAATTCCAGCAGGCAATCGAAGAGGAAGATCGGATTCGAAAGTCAATGCACCCGATCGAGCTTCAGATCGACCAGGAACTCCAAGCCGAAACGATGGAGACATTCAAGGGATTCTTCCCAAAGTCCAAGATTACCGATTGGGTAAAGGCACAGAAGAAGATTCCCGCCGATGTCCTGGTAGAAATGTTAGGGCGCTACCACGAAAAAGCGCGTACAGCCGGAGATAAGTGGATGGCTGATCGAAAAACGGCGAAGGAGCGCGTTCACACACTCGCCAAGGATCTTCGCCCCATCCCCGGAAGAGAAAGGTTCAAGTGGAAGTCTCGCTACGAATCCGAGTACCATACTTAGGGCTTCGGGGCACACCACTACGCCCAAAACACAGCGGAGATGTTCGCTGACGTAGCTAAATTCTACGACATCCCGGTTAATGACCTACCTACTACCTAACTTGTAGCAGGCACCCACCCTTTATCAAAGGTGAAGCTACCTTGCGTACCGTGACGCCTCTGGTGTAGCTGTGTGAGGAAGTGCTCAAAGTCGGTACGTAAGTTCGCCTTGCGCGCCAGCATAGCGTTCTCGCGTTCCTGGCGACGTGGAGTTCCCGGAGGGAAGAACTTGTCCAGATACGGAGAGAACTCCCTCAGATACTCGTGATCGGGAATGGACTGTGCACCTCTGATGAACGGTTCTAGCTGCTGTGGATCAAAATCCATACGGTTGTCCGCAAATGCATGCCAGAAGTTGTTGTAGTACGGCGCCGGAGTGCCATACATCGCATTTGGATTGTAGTCAAGTGCCAAACGATCATTCGGGAAGTACCTGAATGCCTGTTCCTTATCGATAGCAGCAATCCTACCATCCTTGCGCACGATGAAATTGTCCGGGTGACTGTCGTGCTGGGACATCAGCCAATCGGCTACGTGAGCGGCCCCAACGTCCCTCTTCTGCACATCCGTTAGCTTGGACGGTGGGATAGACCTCAACGTCCCTGTCGTGTCATAGAGAGGCTGCACGGTGGCTACATTGTCACCGTTATTCACTCGATGGATTGGCACCGCAACTGGATTGAACCTACGCTCGATACGCGACAGCGCCTGCTGCACATCGGCTCGGAATGGCTCTGGCTCGCCCGCTTTTGAAAGTGCTGGCTTTACAAGCCACTTGCTTCCGTTCTTGTGCTGCGGTCCCTCGTAGATGTGCTTCTCACCCGCACCTCCAAGATTAGCTCCATTCCGAACATACTGAAGCTCATGGAACTCTGGTTCTTCGTCGCTTTTCCCTAACTTCTCTTCGGTCTGTGTCGGGGCGTACACTTGTTGTATATCACCCTGTTCCCCATGCCTGAACACTGGGATGTTGTACTTCTTGCCCAAATCAACAAGTTGTGCTGCCCGGTCAGCTGCCCTTTCCGCGTAGTACGACGAAGATTTTTCGAGATGTGGATAATGCAATGAAGCAACATCCTTACTCAAGTCTACTCCACCATGAATATGTGCTTCTGGTGCATTTATAAAGCGATCTAGCTTACTCCCGTTCGCCAACCCAATAATAGGTGACTGCGAGTTCAATCTATTCGGGAGCACACCCAGTCTTGGATTTCCGGTGGTGGTTTGAAATATATTCTGAAATGCAATTATACGAGGAAATTCTGATGTTACAGGATGAAGATCCGCTCCCTCCCTAGGGGACATTCCAGTCGTACTGTCAGCGATATATGCGGTATCGTCACCTGTAAAGGTAGACCGATCCTTAACATGCGGCTTTAACTCTGCCCAATAGTCCCCATACCCACGGGCGCCCCCTCGATCAAAAGTCAAATTAGGATGACGACTAGCTATATGTAATGCACCGTATACCGGCCGATACTTCCCATCCAAATCCCTGGGGAATTTGAATACACTTTCATCCCACTTTTCTCTGTCGGGCCTATCATCTCCCCAATCGCTAGGCGTCCCGTTTGCGAAGGTATTCACAAATCTCCCACGCCTCATTAGTCCAGCAATGGCTTCGTGAGGGAAATTCATGGTAATTGGAGCTTCCTCTACATACCTGATGATCTCTGGATCCGAAAGAACCTTGTGATAGAAGTCGTATCTATTTTGCAACGGAATACCAGCCGCATCGTTCTGCATCGTCCTAATCACTTTATTGAAATCCGGGTTACTTGGATTGAACACATTGGCAAGGTACTCGGTCCAAACCTTACCATTGTTCCTCCAAGTAGGAGCATTCGGCTTAAATATCTTATCAATAGCTTCCGGGGAATGCTTTCCTAGCTTCTCTTCCTCTGGCAATGGAAGGTGGACCTGTTCTACCTTGCCTGTGTCACGATCATGCTTGAACACAGGAAGATTGTACTTCTTACCAAGCTCTACCATGTCGTTCACCTCACTGGGAGCTATAATCGACGAGTAGTGTAACGAATGTACGTCGTCTGGTAAATGAACACCTCCATGGATCTGCGCTTCAATTGGCCGAGTACCATTGACACGATACGCAGTCTTATCTACCTTATGCAAATCTGGATGAAGCCAATTCAAAAGTGCGGCACCTGTTGTCTGAACCATACGTGGCTTCTGGTCTACTAGATCGTTAGGATTGGCAAAGAATAGGTGCTGATACGCAAGCGCTTTCGGGTGATTGATCGTGACAGGCATCCTATGTGCATCTGGCCCACTATACGCAAATGTATCGTGTCCCGTGAACGTAGACCTATTCTTCACATGATCATGTAGCTGCGCCCACGCTGCCCCATACGTACTATGGCCTCCATATTTTGCTGTATCGCTGTCGTCTCTATTGGTTATGGCAAGAGCACCATAGATGGGTCGGATGGGTCCGGTCTTCATCAAATCTTCCACAGTGTCACGATCACGATTAAACGGGAATCCAAATACATCCCGTTCAATGCTCGGCCTCAACCCAGAATAGGAATCTCCCCCGTTTGCATCTGGGTGGAAAGCGTTGAGGAACTTCCCATCCTTTAGTAATCGTCTAGCCGTAGGTGGATTGAAATTGACAGTGATAGGTGCTTTCTGAATTGCATCCAATAGCTTCTCGTCGAAGACGGGAGCATGCTCTTTGAGTGATGGATTCAAGCGATCGTTGATGAAATCTTCCCAGTCCTTTCCGTTCTGTCGAAATCTCTCTACGTTCGGTTCCCAATACTGCTTGATCGCTTCCCGTGAGTGCTTTGCCAGCTTGGACTCGCTCTTCCCAATATCATCCTCTTCGGGACTCCAGGTACCACGGTTGAAGACAGATTTGATCTGATGAGGATGAAAAGCAATGTAGCCTGTCCCTCCTTCGATCTCGTTAGGATACACAACACCGTCGTAGCCTTGATCCAGGAGCTTACGCTTCAGTGCTTGTGCCAGTTCGTAAGCGACCTCGTGAGATCCAGTCTCCCGATCCCTTCCAATGAGGTCTAGGTGCACTTCCCTTCTATAGTCGGCGTCGTTGTCATACCGATCCCACCCCGGGTCATCGGGATGCCGGCCGATCCAACCATAAGCCTCTGGCAAGTCACTCAAATGGCCTGGAAGATCCTGCTCTAGGATCATGTTCGATAGCTTATCTTCGTCTACATAGAGAGGATTGCGGAGCGATAAATAAGCTGGGATGACGCGCCCACCAACGTTTTCGTCGCCTTCGCCGTGGAAACGGCTATCCCTCCAGTCGCCAGTCTTCTGCGATCCAGTAAATGCGCTTCCTACCTGTGGAGAATCACTGAAATGTGCGCCCAAGAACGAATTTGGGTCCCCGCTAGATCCAACAAACGGACCCTCAAGCTCCTCTTCATCAGGCTCATATGGGTCAGCTCCATTAGTGCTAAACTCACTGAAGTTCACAGGCGAGTTCGTACCATGGTACACTACCTTGGGTCTATTGTTCTCTGTGATCTGAGAACCATTGAACCAGTGCTTGAACGCTGGGCTGTTTTCCATCGAAGGATCTCGTCCAGACTTCGGTTCATCGAACATAGCCAGCTGTTCCGCCTTTTCAAGAGGGCGCTGCTTCTCCCACTCGTCCCACTTCGGTCCCTTGTAGGTCACATGGCCGTTGTGGTCAAAGCCATATCCAGGCATGAGGGTAGCTATCGTACATCTACAATGCGGGTGCTCCCCAGCAATGCTCGGTTCATTGTCTCCACGCTTATGGTAGCCGGCCTTGCATTCTGACAAGCGCCATAGTCTCGGCGTTACATCGTCTTCGTTCAAGTGAAGACGCTTACACTCATCACACAGATGCTCGTCATGTACGACCACGAAATAGACAACTGGATCGTTTTCTCCAACGTCCTCATTGATCTTGACGATTCCCTCTAGAGCACCAAAGGCACGTCCGTTCTGCGCCTCGCTATCGATGATTGTCTTGACATTCTTGCCGACCTCACCCCATACATCCGTGAGCTTTCCGTTCAACACCGTCTCTACGTCAGTGTCGATGCCCTGAGCCTTCGCATCCGCGAGGAACGAAGATACTTCGTTGACGACCTTGGCCTTTGCATTAGCGCGAGAGGCATCGAGATAGTTTTCTGCAACGGATAACAACGACTTCAATACCCGAGGATTTCCATTGACCCCTTCCGCCTCTGCGGCAGTAAGGTACAAGCCCGGAAGAGACATCCGCGACTTACGACCAAACAAGATACGCTTGTCGATGCTACCTTTTCCGAGGAAGCGAGACTTGGCGCGGTCAAACATTTGATCGATGAGACTATCGATCAACTTGAGAGCGGCGCCAGAGAGAACGTAGTGCGGCGCTGGCATTAGTTCTCCTTTGGTAGATAGTTCCTACGAATTACCTTGCAAGCCTCTTTGAGCATCCGCTTGGAGTCATTTTCCCACCACTGCATGAAATCGTTCACGGTGACCTTGTGGTGAGCCAAGACCCTACGCTTCGACGTAGGTAACTGACGCTCGGACTTGGTAAGGGAGTCCAAGGCAAGATCGGCGCTTCTGGATAGATCCTGTTCTCCAGACATGTCCTGTTCGGGCGATGGCTGACCCGCTTCGCTTGCCTGTGTGCCTTCCTGGCCCTGGGCCTCGGCTGGGGCGTCACCACTGCCCGCTGCAGCTCCTGGGGCTCCCTGGGCGCCCTGCTGTTGCTGCATTTGAGCCTGCTGCTGCATTTGAGCCTGTTGCTGCATCTGCTGCCATTCGAACCAGAACGGGTCTCTAATGTAGGCAAGGGACTGATCTTGGGATGCCCCCTGGACCCCCAACAGCTTCTCCACGATGACACCTACCGGAACGTACTTGTCAATGACAGCTTGCCACTGTGGATTGAGAAGGAAATCGCCCCCAAGTTGCTGGTCAATCGGATCCTTCTCTACCGCCTCCAGCACCTTGTTCATCGTCATATGCAGCGGCATGTCTTGCTGCAACCGGATGGACTCCTTCTCTGCCGTCTCGGACTCTAGACCAAGAAGCTTCAAGGTGCAAATCTTCGACAAGTTCTTGTCGATGACAGGCATGATGTAGGTGTTGAGAAAGTCCTGCCACTGTGCAATTAGCGGCCTAATACCTACGTCTCTGGCTGCCTCCAACTTGTACTCGGCGTTAGATTCGGATAGAGCCTGATTGTTTGTACCGCGAGACAAGTGGGCGTAGCCAGGAAGCTCCTCTGGAGACATTTGGAACGCTGCCATGATAGTCCGCGCGTTTGTGTCCGACAAGAACTGGAACTCCATATCACGCTGACCTTGATCAATCGGGGTCCAATTGATCCTGTCTTCTGGCCCGATACCAAATACGGGCATACGCCAGGAGTTGTCTACGCCATTGATGTTCGCATTGAACTCTTGCTGCACCTGAGATACAACCTGCTCATCTACCTCTTCCGACTGAATGATGAGCATTCCCCGGGTAGCGCGGCCAGACTGGAAGTACAGCTTGTTGTGGGTCGTAATGTTGATGTGGGTTGTAACGGCTGCTAGAATAGTATCAAGCGGAGTTACTGGATACCCATCTAACTCAATGTCGTTCACAGGATAGAAATTATGTACCACACACTCTTCGTCTGTGAATGCCTGCTTCGGAGTTCCATCGATAACCTGAATCCAGGTGTACTCGTCATTCTCAAACCGCTCTGGCTCCAGCCTTTCGTTCTTGAAGCGCTCAAGTAGCTTCCGGGCTTGATCACGAATAGCTTGCTCAGCCTCCTGCTGCGGAGTGGCACGGTAGATGGTACCAGCGTCGATTGGACGGAAGCTGTGGAACTCACGCTCCCCATTACCATTCATCACGTAGATGAGTTCTGTCGCAATACGCCCAACTGTGATTGCGTTTTTGGTACTACGCAATAGGTACTGCGAAAACGTCATGCGATCTTCTGCATGATCATAGCCTTCTACTCGACCACAGCTATATAGGAGCTTCTCAGCCTTCTCAATACGATCCCGAAGAGCCTCTTTTTGCTCTTCATCCATCTTGTCCGTCGTACCTGGATTTGGTTCAATAACGTAACCAGTCGAGAAGCGATCGGGACGAGGACGACCAAAGGTTCCAACGTGATTGCCTCGTGCGTTTATAATGGCAGCGACAAGATCGTCCTGAATGGCAATGCGCTTCAGAACCCTATCTGGAATCATCCGCAGCTTGGCGCGGTAGACTGACTGGTACTCACCCGGATGGTTTGGATCCTTTTCAAAGGCCAAGCGCGTGATACTACGCTTACCACCTGGACCATTGAGGATATTCAATACACTCTTGGCTAGAGAAGGATAGCCATCAGACGTTGCATCCTCCTCCGATTTCTCTAGAGACGCTTCCACGAACGGATCGATGAACGCGACCGAAACCCCCTTGGGGCGCTTAGATCCGATGGGATACATCTTGAGCGACAAGGGCTCTTCGTGGTGAATTGAGGAAGACATTACTCGGTAGAAATGACAGTGAGGTTTAGGGTCTGCGTACTCTTGTTCACCACTTCCATCGACCACGTTGGACCAATCTTGGTGAGATAGGCTACGCTAGCTGGGTCAGCTGCGGTACTAGGTGACAAACGCTGGTAATCTCCGGTGTCCCCATTCATACGTACAACGCACTCTTGGTCTGCCTCGATGTGAACGAATCGTTTGGAAGACGTATAGAACTGAAGCCCAGTCGCATCCGGCAAAATACCGGTCTCGGTCGCAAGCGGTGAGGTGCTTGCAAACTCGATCCACGTAGAAGTCACTCGCTGCAACTCGTAGGTCTTTTGGGTGCCAATGGCGAATCCAGCACTAATAGCAAGTTTGTCTCCTGGCTGTACACCATCGGCCGAAAAAGCGATCAGTTGTGCATCAGAGGTGAGCGTGACGCTTTCGGAAACACCAGTAAAGACTTCTCCTGCGAGGCGAGTTAGCTGAATTTGGGTAGTGGACTGAACCGCCATCACCTGCCAGAATCCCACATTGAGGAAGTTGAACGGCGAAGCCGAGTCTCCAGTTAGCTGACCCGGAATGAACAGCGTATCACCGGGCGCGACACCAGCAAACGACCCAACATCGATCTGCATAGTAACACTACCATTGCTATTGACCGTAGTAGTAACGGTAGAGCCAGAAAGCGCCAGATTCCGATCTGTCCTAAATACCGGGTTCGTACCACTAGTCCAGGTAAGCCTATAGATACCCCTGTTCGCCACATTCTCTTCAAGCGAGAACTGCGATGTAGCGTCTGTCAGAGTAGTACGCACACCATTGAAGATCGATAGCGTAGCAGATGGATCAACCGCATATCCCCTAGACGTTGGGTTTTCAACAATCAATCCACTCTGCTCATGAGTCCAGTCTACAAACCTGCGCTGTGGATTGTCGTTAGCGGCAGAGTCACCGTAAGCGATGATTTTGATTAAGTGTCTGAAAACCGCATTCATTGGCGTACTCCTACTCCCCATAGATTACGGCTAGATACCAAAGTGGAAGCCGCCCTTCTTTTTCACACCGCCGGTGATGACTCGACCCGGCCTAACGCCGGTAAGCTGTTCGATCTGCTTCTGCATCCAGTCATCTTGGGTATACCGCGCATCAATCGTAACTGGCCTTCGCCCCTCTTCTAATATGGGGGGGCCACTAATCCCCTTCCCCTTCTTGAACGTATTCATCAATCCATAACGCAATGCATCACAACTGTCGTCATCCTCCTCGTCGGGCTTGTTAGTCAAATTTCCCTCCGAGTCGGTAGCAAAGTGGTACTTGGATATACGCTCGAAAGCAGTGTCGATAGCCTTATCTCCCTTCAGGAAATACAACCTGGACGGCATTCCTACGGGGTGAATCATGGCACGAGTCAACTCAATACCAGCCTTCACACTTCCCGCATTCTTCTTCCACGTTACACAACGAAACCCCTTACGCTTAAACGTCTTTGTCGAAGCCGGATCCTCCGGGTCTGCGTAAATCTTCGGATCGTAATCTCGGATTTGCTGGTTGCACACGTCAATCTTCTGCTCTAACTCCAACCCTTCCTTTGAGATAGACTCCAACACAAAAGCCCTATCACCATCTACCGCAAAAAGAATGACAGCAAACGGGTGAGTGAATCCGTAGTCCATACCCGCCACGAACTTCGTACCCCTAGACTTGAATAGCGCAACAAGTTCCTGCTTTGAGAAATCCTCCGAATACTCCTCGCCGGTCACCATTGACGCAATTTCAGCGGCAGTCTTCTTCTGCCTTTCCGCATCAAGGTACGGATAAATCAAGCCATATGCCCCTGGCTTGCGACACATCAGCTGTGCATTCGCTTCTTCAAGGTCAACGCTCTTGAACTGATTGACAACGTGCGTAATAGGCTTCAGCAAGGGTGGGTACAGATCATCTGGCAACGAGCCCCGCTGCTTTGTCGCAAGGCGCCCCTTACACATCGCAAATAAGTTACAGTTACGCAGACAACCAACAAAGCCTTCGTCTCGCTCGTACTTCTTCTGCTTCTCTGGAGGCAGGCCGTTGTATTGCTTTTCCGAAATCGATTCCAGGTACTCGTCACTGTAGTAGATAGGGATACGAGGGAAGTCTGGAAGGTGTCGATCTGGAGTGCACTTCTCTGTCACATCGATGATGTTCCAGTGCCGAATCTGTAAGTCACTCCTCTCTGGGTCCTTCTCATGCTTGTCAATCTCCTGCTGTACTAGACCATATGAAGTCTTTCGCGTACTGGTGAGAAAGACCACGGGGTTGTGGCGCTCCTCATCAGGCGATGGAATCATCTTCGACTCCTTGTACGCCCTGGGATTCGCCAAGTCCATCTCGTCTAGACAGAAGAACGGAACGTGCTCTGAGTTTGCACCGGCCACAGTACCTACAATCACCTGAAGATACTTGGTGTACTTCTTGTAGCGAAACTGCTCCTCATCAGAAAGCTCAAGGTACTTAGCGCGATTTAGGAATTCCCCAGTTTCGCGACGTTCATACCACTCAACCTCAAGACGTCTCTGGCTCGAGCTTACCTTGTAATCACGCAAATATGGCCTATCGAAAAACCCCTGAATGTAGCTAACTGCCTTTGCGGACTGCGATGTAATGGCCGCCATATGAGCAACATTCCTACGACCATGCAACATGGTTGCAACGTGAAGTGCCGCTGAACCAAGAGTCTTAAAGCCTTCTCGATAAGCATATGCAAGCAAACGGCTAATGCTAGCGTCGTTCCGAAGCATAGCAGAGTAAAGCTCCCAAATCATGTCCATGGGAGACGAATTCGACTGTTCATCAATGATCGAATCAGTAAAATTCAGATGCAGGTATATCTGCATCCACCGATGCAAGTCCTGTTTAGTCTCACACGGGAGAAAAAGTGCTTGCCTGTAAAGGCGATCTTTATCACTAACTATCATTGCCATTTTTCTGCGACTTCAAGAGCAGTTCTCGAAGCGCCTCCGCATGTTCTGGACCTACGATTGACTCCACTGACACCGTGTTCTCTACCTTCCCGGTATGCTCAATCTGGCCAACGAGCTTCGTCGTATTGTTTTGACCCGTCATTTCAAGAAGGAGCTTACTCAAGTCCTTGTAGTTGCGTACATTGTCAGGTACCATAGTGTTCTTGAGATGAGTAGCGTCTCCCGTTTGAATAAACCTCTGAATCGCCTCACGTTGCTTCTTGTGGGTAGCCGAAAGTACCGTGGCGATGAAGTCTACAGCCTCTACCTGCACCTGTCTCACTCGACCAGCTACAGTATCAAACAGACGAGCCATATGCTCGTCACGAAGACGATCCCAGTCCCCCTCAAGGCGTGCTTGTATGACAGCGCCATGAGGCAGCTTGTTCAGCTTCGCAATTTCGAGACAGCTACTACCGTTGAGGAACAGTGAAAAAAGTTGAGCCTGCAACGAGGTTGCTAGGCGGTACCCTTCCTTCTCTTCGTAAGCCTTGAGGGCTGTTCTCTCCCTCTCCGTCAACCGATCCATCGGAACTAGCTGGTTCTCTTCTTGGTTCAGGTCCATATCTCTCTACTTCCACTTCGTTCCCATCTACGAAAATCTCCACCATCCACTCATCTCCAAGCATCGAAACTACCGAATACTGAAGCATCTTGAATCTCTGTGGTATGTCGTCTGGATACACTTTTTCTGGATCTGTCTCAAAACGAAACCGAATCGTGTATGCGGGACGGTCAATCTCAACCGTGTACTTTGCGCCAGGGTAAGCAACAAGAGGCCAATGCTTCAACTGGACAATTTGCGCCTCATGGAGCATCCCCGTCTTTTCGGTCACCATGCTCCGAAGGCGTTTTAGCTTTAGCCAACCTTCGGAACTATTCACATCCCAATCCTCTCTGCCGCCATCTGCCTCAGTTCGTCAGTAGGCGTCCCATGCGGCGGGACGAACGCCTGTACATAAGATTGGAACGCCTTATCAATCCCTTCCGATTCTCTGACCTTGATATCCTTCTTGTCCGTCTTGAAGGTACGCAGCTTAACACCAGGGCGGCGATACTTTTTCGCAACCCCTTCAAGCCACGCCTCTGGACCCCTCAGGTCAACCCTCCACGTAGTCCGGTCATCGAGGGTGGGCAAGTCGTCGTCTGGGGTAAGTGTGACGCTCCTGATGGCCCTACAAACCGTATCCGTTGGGATGCCCTTGGGATTGAGGATAGCGGGAGCAGGAGCGTCTACTTCAACGAGCCATAGATGACGGTCTACGTCCGCGTCCATAGCAGACCTCCAACGGGGAGCACCAATGTACCAGACATTCCCAAACCGCTGTGGGGTATGGATATGGCCAGAAATGAACGTGGCATTCGGGAATAGCCTCGGATCCACACCATCCTTGGCATAGAACCCGTTCTCATACTTCGATCCGTCGAACGTCTGATGGCAGAAGTAGATGTTCCCAGGGCACGGATTCTCATGTTTCCTGACGGTATCTACGAACCCCTTCCTAGAGGCCATGTATGGCATGAAGACAGCACCGGGAATATCATCAAATGCAGTGACCTTGTTCACCACATACACATTCCCTTCATTGAACATATCCATCGAAGTCTCTTGGATAGCGTTCGTGCCAGCTTGATCGTGATTCCCGACTAGTACGATCACTCGACCAAATTCACCTACTGTAGTCGAAAGATCACTAAACGCTTCACGCCAAAATTCCTGCACCCCTAGATGCAAGATGGAATGATCGTTAGTCTGGTCCCCCATGAAGACTGGGGTAGCGTTATGCTCCTCCACGAGCTTCCTGATGTACTCGATAAGCGAACGACAGTCGTCCAGTTCGGAGTAGACTGCGTGTACATCTCCAATGAGCAGGAGCTTACTCGACATCGTGCTGACCCCTAACAAAGAGCACGAAAGACTCTGGAATGATCAATACTTCACTTTTCTCGTCTCCGATGTCAATACTATAAACCTGTTGTCCATGGGGCTGATTCTTGATCACACCATCAACCCAAACAACATCCCCTTCAAAAATCGTCTTTCCGTTACCAAAGACCACACGCAACGGGACTGCCGTGTACGAGGGTGTCCAACCACCCTTCTACACCCTCGTATTAGCCCGCTTCTCTTGACTGAAAGGTTCTACCCCAAGCTTGTTGTTCCATGCGATTATACTCATACTGTCTCCTATAACGCGATACCTCTCATTATCAGTACCTTCTGATGAATGATAGGTAGTTTTCTAACGGACTGCGCCAGCACATGCAGTACCTCTGCATTCTCTACAGCGCAGTCTGGTTGCCAATGATCGTCTGCTGCAATTACGTCAAAGAGAGTCGTAGCAGTACGCTCCTCATCTCCAGACTGGTTAGTCACCAATGTCTCACCACTAATGTAGCTCGCGGCACTAAGTAGATGTTGAATCTCACTTGCGTTCGTTTCCCCACCGTTCTTTGCACCTTCATTCACTCTAGCGGCCAAGTCCTCGAAATCTACCTCGTTCTTGTCATATCGTGATATGGCCTTGTGAGCACGATAGAGCTTGCGCTGGTCTGACGAAGAAAAGTGAACGAACGTCTTTGAGTAAGCGTTGATGAAGTTCCCTACCATGCGCCCAATAGCCACACCACGAAAAGCGGTTGTGTATGGCATCTCGTACTTATCGATGGCCGACAATAGCCCATCAATGGCGATCTGAACGAAATCCATGAAGGTAAGATGACTCTTGGATGTGCGGGACCAAAAGATACGTGCACGAGAAATGGCGAGTGGAGTGTTCATCTCTACGAGCGCATGACGAATAGCCTCAATCCTTCTTGCAAGCACTGTGATAGGAGACTTGGGAGCCCATTTCCTTGACTTCAACACCCATCCAATGAACATGTAGTTGACATGGAACTGGTAGAGCGCTTCAGCATCACGCTTCTTGAGCGCTTTGGAAATCTCGGCAAAGAAGACGTTGTGACGCTCTCTGAAATATGGCCTAGCTGAAAGAACATTCCTGTTTTCTTCGGTGATGTATGTGACGAATTTACGGTACACGTTAGGGCCGTATCGATGTCGGATTAGTATGTCGCGCCATTTGTCCTCAAGCCACGTAAGCTCCTCTAGCTGGCTACGCTGGATAGATTCAGCGGACATGTCGTCTGCATAGTCTTCCTCGCAAGCCTCGATAGCAATCGCTAGAGAACCAGTGAACTTGCGGAAGTGTTCTTGGGAGTCAAATTGCTTATTTGGCGCCATCTCGAATCTCAATGATAGGTGGACAAATACTATTGTAGTACGCTCGGCGCCTATTAGCGTGATCGTGCAATAGCTCAACGTTGGTAATATCAAAGTCAGTGAAGATGCAATTCTTCTTCCCCGGTACCCTTCTAGTACCTCTACCAATCACCTGTCGAATCTTCACCTCAGACGACTTCCCTTGGAGGTAGATAATGTGATCTGCGTTCTTCACATCGGTACCAATACCAATGGCTTTGGTTCCGACTAGGATTGGAAAGCGCCCTTCATTAAAATCCGCTACAAGCTGGTGGTTGTTCGACTTCTGGTACTTCTCTGGGAGACTAGAGTATCTATCCTTTTGGACTGCGCCATGAGCAAACCACGCCTCACGCTTTAAATACGGAAGCAGCACCATGAACTGAAAAACTTCCTCGACCATAATCAAGACATGACGACCTCGGTCAACCGATTCGTTTGCAATCTGAGCGGCTATCTGGGAAATATCTGTGTTGTTGTACAGGTGTACGCGGTTCAATCTGTTTACGTCTTCAGTCTTGTACTTGGAAGGAGAACGTACATTGACCATGCAAAAGCGAATGGGAGACAAATATCCGTCACGAATCCCTTGGGCAACGTCCATCTCGTACACAATATCTCCAATAATGGCTTGGAGAAGCTTTTCCTTGCCATCATTGCGAATCTGTGTGCCAGATACAAAGAACCGATAAGGAGCATCCTTCATGAGGTTGAAGCACACATCTGTAAGTGTCTTTGCCGGTGTCATGTGAGACTCATCAGCACAAAACACCTGAGCACTGGACAGCCGCTTCCAGTGCTCACTGTTTGGGTCGGTTCTTGATAAGGACTTGTCGATAGCAATCACGAACTGCTTGTCTGATTGCTTCTTTCCATTGCCATAGAGCCCAACCCTCTTCTTTCCAAGATGCTTGCTGAATTGTTCGTGTAACTGCAAGGCAATACTCTTGGAAGGAGCCATGATAACTGTCTTCAGACCCAGACGCTTCACTAGCAACATCAGAATGAACGACTTTCCCCCTCCAGTCATCAACTCGATAGCGCCATGCTTCGCCTTTAGAAGTGCTTCTACGGCTTCGCTCTGATATGAACGGGGCTCAAAAGGAGGAGGTGTATCCCAAGGGACTGGGCTTGGCTCTGGATAGTCTACTTCATTCTTGATTTCAGTGAGAAGGATTTGCTGAATCTGTCTCGCCAGCCCGCTGTATGTCCAATATCCATCGTCATCATGAAAGAGCAAGTCGTTTTTCACCTTCTCCTTAAGCTCTCTAGCTTGCCTAAGGTACTCGTCTTTACCGTACTTGCGTGTAAACCAACCGCTTCCCTTGAGGAATTTTTGGTACTGATACGAAGCAGACTTGTCAGTGTAGCTGAGGTACCTCTTCAACAACGTAACTGTCTCTTTGCCACCATCAATCCTAGCGATTGTTGGTTCTGTGATCCTTATCATCTAGAATCCTATCTAGCACTTGCTGTGCTCTTTCATCACTTGTTCCCTCCAGCGCCACAAGCGGGACATCAGGAAGGTACCCCCAAACTAGGTCAGGAAGAAGACCGTCTACTTCAAGTGCTTGTTTGTAATCGTGAACTCGATTTGGATCGTATACCTTTTCTTTTGGAAAGAGCGGACAGTAGAAGATTATGTCTGGCTTCCATGTTGGTGTAACTTTCAGAATGAAGTCGTATACATCCTTCCGTTCATCGGGATTCACATAGAGCATTGCATTGAGTGGACTGCTGTCTGAAATGACGAATGTCTTGTTGATGATCTTAAGGGCATCGTAAGCGAAGACGTCTTCTCTAGCAGATTGGTTGACGGCAATTTCCTGTTGATCTGTTAGCAATAGGTCTCCATTGAATGGAATAAATTTGGGATGATTTTCATTCCAAGTCAATCTTCCAATCTTACGTAGTCTTGCAATATGATACCTAGCTTCTTCTGGTACGAACTCAGCAACATGACCATTGTCCTTGAGGTTGGCAAAGACCTTAGCGGCTACTGTCGTCTTTCCAGATCCAGGCGCTCCTACGAAGTTGATTAGCATGTTGACCTTTCTCTCTAGTTACAGCGAGTTTAGCGTTATGTTTAGCTTACTGTCACCGAATTTTTCTGGACATGATCTTATTGGTATACAACTTAGTATATTTATTAATATATAGTATTCTAATGATATAGAAATACCTGAGGCTCTTCGCAGGGTCCCTAGACCTCCAGAAAACATCAAAACACGAAAACACCACAGGTGACTTCACTGGTCTTACGCAAAACTTCGCTAATGTTCGCCCCTCTATTCTCGCTGTAGTTAGAGTAGATATGGGAAACCCGAGATCGAAAGGCGGCAGACCGCCAGGAGCAGCCAGGGAAGGGGCTTACGAGCTACTAGAACTGCTGCTGCACAACAGCGACGACCAAGGCGCTTGCACCCTTACCTTGGAGCAGCTTTCGCACAAGCTCAATAGGTGTAAGCGCACACTCATCCGCTACATGCACATCCTCAAGGACGAGGGGCATGTTACCGTAAAGCGCTGGAATTACATGGTAGATGGCAAGTTCATAGGCAGATGGAAGGTGTTTCCAAGAGGTGCCAAGGCGATGTACGACTGGGCTCACTGGGCCGAGGTCCATAAGCAACCCATTGTGCCAAAGAAGACGTTCTCGGCACCCAAGGACAAGCTTCCTCCCGGCAGACCAAAGGGAGGGTTCAAGCAGAAGAAACTGGAACTCATGCTAATTCTGAAGATGGAATGCGGCCGAAAGGGATACACGAAAATCAGTTCGAATGAGTTGACGCAACGAATGAAGCGATCGAAGTCAAGTGTGAGCAAGTATCTTCAGTGCCTACGCAATGAGGGGGTTGTCTCAGCAGTGTACAACCGATACAACAATCGAGACTGGAGCGGTGTGTACACGGAACGAATCATCTATTGGCATAGGTAAGATATGGCAGAATCATACGGCAAGGTGAAGTCAGTAGCTAAGAACGTAACCGTCAAGGGACCCGACCTTGACTCGAAGGTACTTTCGACGATGAAGCGAACCGCTGACATCGTGGGTGCTACCTTGGGACCGGGTGGTAATCCTGTGCTCGTTGAGCGTCAGGAATACGGCCTTCCGTCCTACGTGACGAAGGACGGGGTGACTGTATTCCAGTCGCTTGGTTTCCTGGACCCTACGGAACACGCCATCATGGAGACGGCAAGGGACGCTAGCGTGCGTACCAACTCGGAGGCAGGTGACGGGACTACAACCGCTACTGTGTTGTCTGAGGCGATTGTTCGTCTCATGAACGAGTATACCAAGAAGCACCCTCGCGTCAGTCCACAGTTTGTCGTGCGGGAGCTAGAGCGGTGTTTTCGTGAGGACATTGATCCGACCATCAAGAGCCTGAGCTGTACTGCTTCTCGCGATAACGAAGAAGGTATCGGTTTCTTGCGTTCCGTTGCTCGAATCAGCACAAACGGAGACTCCCCTCTAGCGGATGCGGTGATCGATTGCTTCGAGATTTCTGGCGATCAAGGGAATGTGACCATTACCGAGACAAGCGGTCCATCGAGCTACGAAGTAGAGCATGTTGACGGCTATAGTATCGGAACAGGATACGAGGAATCTTGCGGAAAGTGGTATGGAAAGTTCATTAACGATCCTGCAACACAGAGGTGCGTACTGGAGAAGCCGGTTGTGGTGCTCTATCACGGGCAGATCAACGATATTGGTACTGTCAGGCTGCTCATGGAAGCAGTTGGTGATGCGTGGCAGACTAGTCGTGGAGGCGAGGAAGGCGAGTTCAATGGTAACGTAATCCTGATGGCTACCGGATTTTCTGATGTGGTCTTGGGTATTTTTGCTACAAATTTCAACATCCCAAGCATGTTGAGTGTCTTTCCGTTGGTTGTTCCAAAGAGCCCAATGCTAGGCGGTCAATATGAGCTTCTTGCTGACATTTCCGCGCTTACTGGCGCGAGGATCTTCGATCCCATCAATGACCACCCCGATAGCTTGCCTTACTTAGAGGCACAACGTCAAGGGCAACTGAAGGATCTGTTGCATGAATACCTTGGGCCTGGAATCGATAGGTTTGAGGCAGGTAGGTATCGTTCCAACGTACTTGGGATGGCTAATGAGGATGACGTTCTTGTCCGCATTGACGAGCTACAGGCTCAGATCGAGAACGCTGCGTCACGCCTTGACAAGATGCTGCTAGAAGAGCGTATGGCAAAGCTGTCGGGTGGAATCGCAAAGCTAGTAGTACGTGGTCCTAGCAACGGCGAACTCAAGGAAAAGCGCGATCGTGCAGAGGATGCTGTGTGCGCTGTTCGTGGAGCCATCTCTGATGGATTCCTACCGGGTGGTGGATGGACTCTTCTCTATCTGGCAGAGATGTTGGACAAGCGCGGTAGCGACATCCTCTCGGAAGTGCTCGTTCCGGCTCTCCGTTCCCCTGTAGAGCGATTGTACTCCAACGCCGGTCTCATTACCGAGGAAGATCGCGAAGAGGTGCTGAAGCCCATCCTGACGGCCATCAGGAACAACGCCAAGAAGCACAAGTATCTTGTGTACGACGTACTTGAGGGAAAGCACGTAGACGCTTACGAAAGTGGTCTGCTGGATAGTACCCCCGCTGTACTGGAGGCAATCCGTAACAGTCTATCGATTGCCTCTCTTCTCGGATGTCTGGGTGGTACGATTGTGTACGCTCGCGATCTTGAGCTTGAAAGGCAAGAAGCCCTGGATAACAGCGAATGGCTTCGCAATGCTGGCGTAAATCCCGCAAACGAAAGACCCTAATGCCTCTATACAAGTACAAGTGCCCAACGTGTGGCCTTCAGGCTCGCAGAATCCTGCTTGCTAGGCAGAAGGACGAACCGCAGACTTGCGTGTGTGGAGAACGACTTGAACGTGATCCTTCTCCACCGTCTAGTCATGTAAGAGAAGTAGTCGATAACGGCATGATGCCAAGGGCAGTTGATCGGTTCTCAAAGGCAGAGGAACTATACAAGAACCGAGCAAAGGAACTCGAGCAGAAGATGAAGGAGTAGACATGAAAGAAGCAAAGAGTATTGTATACGATTTAGCCAAGGAGCTTAATAGGCTAATGGGGATCAGGCTCCGTATTCAAATCTGCTAAAACTACTCGAAGAGCTAGAGGGGCCCAGCAAGACATTTGAATATGATCCGTCAAAGGATCCATTTCGTGGTGGATTGTTCTTGGTTGACAATGACTTCTCAACTGCGACCAAGAGCATTAATCACCTCATTGATAGAGCGAGACTGCTCGAACTATCTGTGCCCTACGATACAAACACTTACCGCAGTCCCTTGTTTCGTGTAGGCGATGTCTTGAAGCCGATGGGTTATTGTATGCCGGGCTTCTTGATGTTGACTTCACAATTCTTAGCTCTCCGTATAGCGGCATCCTGAAGGACAAGATGGTTTGGGTCTACGAAGTTGTGCTTCGGGTATGCAAATGTGGTGTCAGGGGAGAAGAAAAAGAGGGTATGGCAAAGGAAGAGTACGCGAGGCTATACCTTCCTAACCTTCATGAGTATTGTGAACTGAAGTGCAGGCCAAGGCCGATCCGTTTTGTACGGAAGGGAAAGACGATGAGTGACGTAGAGGATAGAATCAAAGATCCGTTTGAGGGCGCAACCTTGCAGGTGAGAAAGATCGAACGGTAAGCGATGGGGCGTACTTCCGTTAGTAAATCCAGAAGCGATCCGTGGACTTAAGGATGCCCACTGGGATTATACCAAGGATCCATATGGTCCAGGCACGGTGGCTTATGCTAATGGGTGGAACGCTGATGAGATCCGAGAGCACAAGCACCCCTTCGTGATGTACGATGAAGACCAGATGAATGCGAATGCATTGAGCGGCAATTGGGGTGAAGGGGTAGATAGTATCTACGTACTTCGCAACAGTGCATATCGCAACAGGCATTGTCCAGAGGGGATTGTTCCCAATGAGGAAGACATTCCTCATAGTGATCGTAACCTTTGGGCTACTCTCATGGTGTCGTTCAATTTCTAACCTTTTCTCGCTGTATACTTGGTATGGAGCCAATCAGACTACGATACGTTCGAATGAAGGGCTTCCGCTCGTTTGTGGATGAGCAGGTTACGGAGCTTCCTCAGACCGGGAACATCCTACTTCTAGGAGATTCTGGTGCAGGCAAGTCAACTCTCTTGCTTGCTATATCGTATGCCTTTGATTACTGTCCATTCCCCGCTTCTGCTCAGCAATCGTGGGGAAACTCCGATAAGATGGAGGTAGAGGTAGGGTTCACTTGTGACGAGGGCGACGGTGTAGTTACGAGAGGAGCCAAGCACGTACTGAAGATTGGGGGGGTCGTCCATACAGGTGCAGAGGACGTTAAGAATCAGCTGCAACGTATCCTAGGGCTTGACAAAGACCTTCGAGCGGCCCTCACCTACCGACCCCAGGATACACAGGGCATCTTGCTACCAAAGTCGAACTCACAGGTACAAGACTTCTTCACACACGTACTTGACCTTGAGAATGTCGTAGAAGGTATCTATGAGGCAACTAAGCGTGCTAATGACTTTGGGGAAGTAGAAAGGCTTGCGACAGAAAGCCTACTTTTGTCGGAGAATTACCTAAAGGTTGTCGAAAGCACCAAGGTAGTTCCCCTTGAGACGTTCAATCCAGAGCATATCGATGAGCAGATCAACGATAAGGTCAAGGAGATTGGGTTTACCAGAAATCGTATTGACGAGCTTTCTTCGCTCAAGGATCAACTGAACAGTGAAAAAGCGGAGATCGTCGCGCGTGTGACTGAACAATATGCATCAAAGATCGATGCTGTGAATTCGGGCCTTCCTTCTGACGACGAAGACTATGTACGTGACGAGGGGGGACTTGACAAGCTATCTGTGTACCACATCACCATTGGCAACAAAATCCGTGAACTAGAAGAAGAAGATCGCCAAAGGCGAGAAGAGCATGATGCTGGTTTACAGAAGCTTGTGGATAAAAAGAGCGATTGCCTTAGGAGTGCCGACAAAGAGTCGCACCTCTTGGAGGAAGAAAACAGAGTCAGGTCTGAGATTGAAAATCTGCGTAATCAAAAGTGCCCGACTTGCCATAGGGTATGGGAGATCGCAGAAGAACACCTAATGGCCCATGAAAACAGATTACAGGAAATCGGAAGGGATCTAGCTCAGGTTCTTTCAGATAAGGCTCACGCCAACGACCTTGAAAAGGAGATTAGCGAGTACCCAGACTTCATCCCTAATGAGAATATTCAGCGCTTTTCTGAAACTCGGAAGAAGGTCGAGGCTAAGATCATTGAAGAGAAGAGTCGATTGGATAACGAGGAACGGAATTTCAAAGCACAGAAGGAAGCCAGGAAGAATACCATTCTACTCGCAGTCAAGGAGCTTGAAGAACAAAGGGACAGGCAACTCAAACACGAAATCGAGGAGCAAGGGATTGACCACCAACTAGAGACCGTAGAAGCTATGGCCGAGAAACAAAACAGTCTCGTCCATGAGTTGGAGAAGCAGGTAGCAGAGCTAAAGGGCGAAAAGAATGTGGTAGTAGCGAAGATGGAGGCAAACAAGCGTGAACACGAGGCTTCAACGAAGCTGCTCATGGAAGCGCAGAGCGCTATATCTGACTACCGCAATCGGTATTCGACAGCCCTAGCAAAAAAGAACAAGGAGCTTGACTTCATTGCCTTGTCCAAGGGGTTCATGACCAATATCCTCAACGAGGTCCTGTCGTCCATCAGCGACGAAACGAATCGTATCCTTGCGGCTGTCCCCAATACGGCACACGTCACCTTCCACTACGAAACGGAACGGGAGACAAAGAAAGGAAGTACGAAACTTGGCATTGTTCCAATGGTCGAGGTATCTGGACACGACGCCTCTAACATTCGTTCTGGGCTCTCTGGAGGGATGATGTCTGTAGTCAGTCTAGCAGTAGACCTAGCGATGCGAAAGGTTGTCGGAGAGCGTACTGGAAGAAACCTTGGATGGTTGATGCTTGACGAATGTTTCAACGGCCTTGGTCCCAACGAGATGCAATCAGCACTAGAGATTATCTCCGAGTACGCATCCGATTGCCTTGTGTTGGTCGTACAACACGCTTCCGAATTCCAGGAAGCGTTTACCGACCGATTCTATGTAGTGAACGAAAACGGAAAGAGTAGGATTACGCATGATTGAGCTTACCATTCAGGAAGTGAATGAGATTAAGGGAATGGCAAGGACCAACCTCATTGACTGGAACTATCTGGACCACCGTCTTCCAGATATGAAGCGCGAGCTACAGTACGAGGAGGCGTTCACGCTTGCTTACGTCGAGGCTGTATTGAATATCCTCAACAAGAAGGGGGCTATCAAGGACGGCTGGCTTGATGCTCATAAGATGGTCATGCGACCACCGCATGACTACGAAAGTATGTACAGTGAGTAATCTCGCTGTATACCTAGTGAACCCAAACTGGAGATAAACATGGCAGGAAGACCCAAGAAGGACCCATTCGCGGATTTGGATGATGCTTTCAAGGCAGCTGTACAAGAGAGCGATGACGCCACCATTCGGACGAAGATTACTGACGCCGCACTCTTTCGAGTGCAGGTCGAAGAGGCTCGAAAGGCAGACGTAGACCTTCAGATGAAGAAGGATGTCTTCCATGAAGCGGATGCCCCGTACAAGGATGATGTCAAGGCCGCTAACATGAAGATTCAGTATTGCCGAGAGGTGCTGAAGAGTCGCGGCAAGAATGTCTAGTCGTAGCAGCAACACCACCACAAGACTGCGTAGGATCTACCGGTCTTGTGGTGGTATCTTTTTTGGAGACATCATGAATGTGCTTGCACTAGACCTTTCAAGTAGCACCGGTTGGGCCGTTGTCCAAAGGGACAACGGAAAGTTTCGTCTTGTAGGGAAAGGGCTGATTGCTACAGGTCGGCCAGTGCTTGATTACGGAGATTACCCCTGGGCATACCTACATGTAGCAGGGCTGATTGCAAGTTCGGTGCTCTGCATTGCCAAGACATATCCTGTTGATCGCATTATCATAGAGGAGACCAACAAGGGGCAGAATCGCTACCATCAAAAGCTACTGGAATTCATTCATTGTAGAGTGCTCGATGTACTTGGAGCCCACGGCCTGACCCATGTGTCATACGTCAATACAAAGGATTGGCGTAAGCAACTGGGAATCTCACTTTCGAAAGCTGACAAACGAGCGAACGCCAAGCTTTCCAAGGCTAAGCGGGTCGCCAATTCGATCGGCAGTAAACTAGACAAGAAGGCCCTTGGGATTAGTGGGCGCATCACCTGGAAGCATCTTTCGGTACGGTACGCCAACGAGCGATACGGGCTCAATCTCAAGATTAAAGACAACGACATCGCAGACGCTATCTGTATTGGTACAGCATACCTAGATGGCGCTCCAATTTGCACAGGAAAGTAGCGTATGGCAATTATAGATCTACCCGCACATCAACGATTCTCTCTTTCGGAACAATTCCTAGGTGAGTACAAGCAACGTAAGGTAGAGTGGGGTCCGTTGGGGGAGATCACGTTTCGGCGCACCTACTCGAGAGAGAAGGAGGACGGAACCCAAGAAGAGTGGTGGGAGACTGTACGGCGTGTTGTCGAAGGTACCTATACCGTGCAGAAGTGGCATTGTCGCCGGTTTAATCTTCCCTGGGACAACCGGAAGGCTCAGAACTCTGCCCAGAACATGTTTGACCTCATCTTCACCTTCAGGTTCACTCCTTCTGGACGTGGACTTTGGATGATGGGTACGGACTATGTGTACGATCGCGGGAGCGCAGCCTTGAACAACTGTGGCTTCGTTTCCACAGAGCACATCAAAAATGACTTTGCAGATCCTTTCTGTTGGCTCATGGACATGAGCATGCTTGGAGTTGGTGTCGGAGGGAACACTGACGGTGCTGAGTCTATGAAGATTGTAGAGCCTCGGCTCGGTGATGACGTGCATGTCGTAGAAGACACCAGAGAAGCCTGGGTAGAACTTGTTCGCCGTGCGCTCAACTCCTATGTCGGCAAGGGATCTTGGCCTGCCTCTATCGATTATAGCAACGTACGACCAGAGGGTACTTTAATTCGAGGCTTTGGAGGAACGGCAAGCGGACCAGAACCACTCAAGAAGCTTGTCGAAGTGGACATCCCAGCAATCCTGGATTCACTCATCGGTTCCCACATCGATAGCACAGCTATTGTGGACCTTTTCAACGTGATTGGTGTTTGCGTTGTGAGCGGTAATGTGCGTCGTAGCGCAGAGATCATGATCGGAGATCCACACGATGCAGACTTCATCAACATGAAGGATCCTGTTCTCTGCGGTGAAGAACTGGCGTCTCACCGATGGGCTTCCAATAATAGTGTATACGCTGAAGTTGGGATGGACTACAGACCGCATGCTCGTGCTACCGCACAAAACGGGGAGCCCGGCTACGTTTGGATGGAGAATGCACGCAAGTATGGTCGTATGGCAGACCCGCCTGATTACGCTGACACTAGAGCCGTAGGAGTTAATCCCTGTGGTGAGCAGACCCTTGAAGACAGGGAGCTATGCTGTCTTGTAGAGACTTACCCAAGTAGGCATGATAAGTTCTCTGACTACAAGCGCACGCTCAAGTACGCATATCTGTATGCCAAGACTGTCACGCTTATCCCAACACACTCACCGACTACCAACGCCGTCCAGATGCGCAATCGAAGGATTGGTACAAGTCAGTCTGGTATTATTGAGAACATCCAAAAGATTGGTCGTCAAGGTCATATTGAGTGGTGTGACAATGGGTACAAGTACCTTCGAGAGCTTGACGTAGTTTACTCTGACTGGCTCTGCGTGCCTAGGAGTCGCAAGATCACATCCGTCAAGCCCAGTGGGACCGTCAGCTTGCTTCCTGGCGTGACTCCGGGCATCCACTATCCTCACAGCTTGCACTACTACCGAACAATCCGTGTGAGCAATACCAGCCCCCTTGTTAAGGCCCATAAGGACGCTGGTTATCGAGTGGAGGAGGACAAGTACAGTCCCAATACCTCTGTCATCTACTTCCCTGTGAAGGAGCGCTCTTTTGATCGGAGCAAGGATCAAGTGACCATGTGGGAACAGCTTGAGAATGCTTCTATGATGCAAGAGTGGTGGGCCGACAATCAGGTGTCCATTACGGTCACATTCAACCAGAACGAAGCCAAGGACATTGCACGGGCACTAGATGTATTCCAGTCCAAGTTGAAGGCTGTCTCATTCTTACCTATTCGCGATCACCAGTATGAGCAGGCGCCGTATATTGAGATCAATGAGGAGGAATACGATAGGGCAGTCGCAGCAATTCGGACAGTCAACTACGAGAACTCGGATCATGAGGTGACAGAGCGATTCTGTGACGGAGACATCTGTATCATCTAATGTTTGGTCATTGTTTCTCGCTGTATCAAGAGTAGGAGAACATTTTGACATTCAGTTTTGACCCAGACGAATTCGCTCCTCTAGAAGATGATTCGAGCTACGAGAAAATCTACGATGAGCCGGACACTCAACCAATGGGTGTAGCAGATGTAGCGCAGTCAGTGTTGGAGGAACTTGACAACGTTCCAGACGAGGATGACTTTGGGATCGAAGACCTGACTGAAGTTACCAAACGGTTGGATGTGGCGTCGTACTACCGAACCCTTTTGGATAGTCGCATCTTCAACGACCCATCCCAAGCCGCACTCATTGTAGAGAGTCGTATTCGGAAGTTTGTTCGTTCTGAACTAGATATCCTACTTGGGATCAAGCCTCAGCAAGTCGCGGCCCCGCCTCAGAGTACATTTTCCTCAGAAGAGGTAGAGGCATTGAAGGCCATCGCAAGCAGGTTGCTGGGTGGAGGTAGAGGCAATCTTGGGCCTCCACAACAGCCTCGCGGCCCTGTAGTGAACCGTGTTGATCCCCCAAAATCTCGGAGAACACCTACCCTTGCTGGACCTTCAAGTCAGCCTAAGGCCAATCTCCCAAGGCGTAAGGAGAAGGCGACTCCGAAGAAGAAGCCGCAACCAAAGAAGCCACAACAGCCCAACCCCGCTCGGGATCCCAACAAGGCATACAGAACCAACGAAACGAATAATAAGGGGGAGCAGATCATTCGCAAGGGACACAAGAAGTATGTGGAGCGAGTCGCTGATAATGGGAAGAAGTATCTAGCTGATATTACTCCGCAGCTAACAAGCCCCGCTCGAATTCCAATGCCCTCTAAGGCAGCTTTCGAATCGGCCATGCAGGCAGAGGCACAAAACCAGATTGCCTTCCTATCAAAGCAACCAATTCAAACACAGCTAGCGGTACAGCTAGTACAACAATAACCATAACCAGGAGAACGCAAATGCCAGCACCTAGCAATCCACTGAAGAAGATTTCGCAGAAGAACAAGACCGCCAACATCAGCAAGCGTCTAAAAGACCTTGAAGACAACTTCGACCAGCTTGTGAATAACATCAACAACTCACTTCGAATTGCGGACAATCGTCTGCGTGAGCACCGTGAGGTTCTTGACGCAGTTGTATCACAGTATGGCGAAGAGGAAATCGCCCAGCTGATTATCCAGCGTCGTCAGGACAAGGCAATGCAGGAAGCTCAGGCGGCCAAGGAGAGTCTTGAGGAAGCTCTCAAGGAAGGCAGGATTGTCGAGGTCGAAGAGATTGGCGATGACACCATCATTGCAGGTCACCAAGAGGATGAGAATGGAGAGGTAGTTCCTCCTGGGTATGCCCAGTTCACGATGGCTCAGGTAAACCCAGACTTTCAGGATACCATCCGATCGAAGACTGTTGGGGAAGTGGTAGACGCAGACGGTGGCCAGAAGTTCGTTATCACTGGTCTATATGAGGCTGCTCCAGAGCCTCCTCCGGCTGAAGAAACAAGTGTATCCGCGTCTGATGAAGAGGAGATCGCAGAGGAAGCGCAAGGTACGGAAGACGTTGTAGACGCGGAGTAGTAACAAGATACCCCTGGGATCGTACTCCATTCGGTGAGATCCCAGGGGTATCTATTATTTAGGAGCAACATGTTTTCAGTACAAGAGACGCAAAGGGTCATTGTAGAGCTTGCCGGCAAAATGGGTAAGCATCCGTCAGAGGTTCTTCAGCGAGAGTACAGGGAGTATTCTGGCGAGAGTAAGCGCTCTTGTGCACGCTTCGTTCCGTGGAAGGAGACGCTTCTCGAATGGTTCCCGGAAGACGAATCGTTTGAGCCAGAAGAAAGCCCTCTAGACCTTCTTTCGGTTGCCGCACGAAACAAGTATAACCTTCCGGGTGTAAACTGGAAGGGACAGACAGACAAGCAAAAGAAGCAAGAATTCAATGAGTCAATGGGGCACGTAGCGCAGATGCTACGGGACATCGCAGCGGATCCAGACAAGGAAATGAGAGATAAGCGGGCCGCTAGATACATTAAGTTCCTTACTCAGGATGAATCGACCTACCTGGGGAAGAGACTGGCTCGCTCGGTCTCGATTGGTCACGCTCGCGAAATGCTCTTCTTCAAGCGTTTTGAATCTTTTGCTCGTGAAGCCTTTGCTGACAAGATCGTAATCAAGGGTGGCTATGCGAAGAAGAAGAGTAGGGCTCCTGTAAAGCGTATCGTTACGCTTGGATTGTCCGATCTACATATAGGAGCCACTCTTGAGCCCGATGAGCATCCATCCCCCTACGACTTCTTACGTGCATCTCGTCGCATGGCTGCGTTGACTCTTCAGGCAGCAGACTACAAGAGCCAATACAGAGACAACACTGTCCTAAATCTCCTCTTCAATGGGGATGTGATTGAGGGTCTCTTGCAGCATGACCAGAACGACGGTGCCCCTCTAGAAGAGCAGTGCACAGCCTTTACTCGCTTTAGCGCAGATATGATTGCGTACCTAGCGGGGGCGTTCCCAGAAGTGTACATCTGGTTCCAGCCCGGCAACCACGGACGCAATAAGCTACGCCATCCCGGGAGAGCTACGAATCAGAAGTGGGATAGCACAGAGACCATTTTGTACAAGTTCTTGGAGCAACTATTCGAGAAGACGCCGAATGTCCATATTGACATTCGTAAGCCAGCTGTTTCGGTCATCCCCCTCTTCAACAAGCATATGCTGATGACTCATGGCGACACAGAACTAAAGCTTGGATCTCCAAGCACTCAAGCATTCTTGTATGAACAAGAACTAGATCGCATCAACGCCAAGCAGACCTATGGTCCGCATCATATCGACCTTTTGTTTACGGGGCATTACCACGATCCCAAGCACATGCCCTTCAAGAACTCGGAGGTCATTACCAACGGTGCTCTGGTTCCATCAAATGGCTTTGCCAGGAGCAGTGGCCACGATGGACCTACCGGTCAATGGATCTGGGAGTCAGTCGAAGGACATGTTGTTGGTGACGAGCGCTTTGTTCGAGTTGGAGAACGGGACGACGAAGACTCAACCCTCGATCAAATCGTGAAGCCTTACGCATGGTAGCGGTATGTCCATCGAACACGAACAGGCCAAGTTGATTAGAGTTCAAGGAGCGCTGAAGGTACTTGGGGCACGCGAGACCGAAACGTACTTTGAGATAAAGGAACGGAAAGAACTCATCGAAGACGTCGATCGTGGACTAAGTAGACTGCGTACCAACAGAAGGGCAATGAAGAGGAGCAAAGTTGTATCTCTTGAGACCTACTCGTATACGCTTTCGCTTATGACCGCCAAGATCAAGTCAAGGCGTGAAGCGAACGAACAGTTGAACAATGCTATTGCAAAGCTCCAACGGGTTAAGAAGGAAATCGAGGAAAAGTCCAAGGAGCTAGAAAAAGTGAATGAAACGATCCGTGGATATGGAAACGTATTGGAGTTCAAAAAATGACAGACGACGAAGCAAAGCAGCAGATACTCACTGACCCCGATTTCGTTTATTCAAAGAGGTTCAACTTCTCTCTTGAGAAGCTGATGGATCGGTACGTTGATGGGCCACCTAAGCGCATTCAGGCACAAGTTCTAATGATCACGGAAAATGAACTAGAGGAAATCTACGAGCAAGCCATTCAGAAGCTCCGAAAGTTCATGAATGTAAACGCGCTGTAACTAAGTTATGCAAGCTTTCTCTACACCCCATTGCCACATCCAGTCGCTTGACTCCGCTTCTACACCTAAGGCGTTTGTGAAGCGAGAGAAGGAACTAGGGACTGGTAGCATTACTTGCACAGACCACGGTACATTGCAGGCATGCTGGTCTGTGTACGACTTGGCCAAGAAGAATGACCTTACCCCCATCCTTGGGCTTGAGGGATACTTCCGTGACGACAACTGCCCCATCCTTCTGGGGGCCGGCTACCAACGGGACGCAAAGGGGACATTCCAGTCGTACTGGAAGTACGGTCACATTACCATTCACACCAAGGATTACGCATCGTACAAGGCACTAGGAATGATCTTGTCCGATGCTCCCATGGAACGACATGGCAGTGAATTGAAGCCCATCTTTGGTTGGAAGGAACTGGAAGAGATTGGTAGCTACAACGTTACCTTTGGAAGCGGATGCCTCATTGGCATGGTACAGCGGCATCTTCTTGACCACGGTGACATCAAGGTAGCACAGGCATACTACGAGCGTCTTAGAAGCATCGTCGGCCCCGACAATTTCTATGTCGAGGTCTTCCCACATGTATGTGACAAGAAATGGGACAACGGCGTCTACGTCACGTTGGAGAATGGAGAGAAGCTTCGGTACTACGATGGAAAGAGGTTCAACGTCAGCGAGGTAGGTGAAATTTCTGCGATCGATCTAGCACGGCTATTTGACACCAAGAAATGGAACGAGCAAAGTGCGCTATTGTCCATCAACAACAATCGCAAGTGGACTCCACTGGAGAATCCAAGTCGCATCCTGCAAGTAGAGAAGGTGGAGGGGTTCATTCGCAATGAGTGTCGTCCTTGGGCGCCTGACGGGGATGTGCAGCGTGGCACCAACATAGCGATGATATCGTTGGCCAAGCGATTTGGAGATAGGATTCTCATTTCCGACGACAGTCATTATGCTCATCCAGAAGACTACATCGTCCAGAACATCAAGCTCTTAGCTGGCCACGGCTCGTGGAGATTCACTCCTGGGTACCATCGGCAGAGTAGTGAGGAAGCGTATGAATACTTCAAGTCACGATTCAACCTTCCCGTTTCTCGTCTGGAGGAATGGGTGGAGAACTCCAAGCAATGGGTAGAGCAGTTCAAGGACTTCTCTTTCGATGCAAAGCCCAGTCTTCCAACGAAGTTCTACCCTGACAACACGCTTCGTCACACTATGGAGCTAATCAAAAAGCACGGCCGTATGCAGTGGAACAACACCGTTTACATGGACCGTCTACGCACGGAGATAGACATTCTTCACAAGAATGGCGAGATCGATCTACTTCCATATTTTTTCCTCGGTGAAGAGGTGTGCGACACCTACGCCAAGAACGGACTGCTCACTGGTCCTGGGCGTGGCTCTGCGGCTGGCTTGTTGCTTTCGTACCTTTTTGGAATCACCCATATCGATCCGATTGAGCATGGACTGTCCCTTGAGCGCTTCATCACCCTGGACCGTATCAAGTCGGGCAAGCTTCCCGACATCGATCAGGACTTGCCGGATCGGGACCTCTTAGTCAATGAAGAGAACGGTTGGCTCAAGAAGCGGTTCGGTGAGTGCTTCGCTCAAATCAGTGTAGATAGTAAGATGCGCCTACGTTCGTCTGTACGCGACGTTTGTCGAGTAATGCACGGCCATGTAAGCGAAGCGATCGAAAACCTCACCAAGCAGTTCGAGAATGCTCCACAGGGAGTGTCTGACGCCGAGTTCGTCTTCGGTTACGAGGGACCTGAAGGATGGGTGGACGGATCGATTGAGACAGATGAGGCATTAAAAACTTTCGTCAACCTCTACCCTAAGGAATGGGATGCCGTTAAGAAGTGCCTTGGGGTGCCACGACACAAGGGGCGGCACGCTTGCGGTTACATCATCGCTAATGAACCCGTCAAAACATTCATTCCATTGACGAAGATTTCCGGTGTCACGGTAACGCAGTATACGACAGAATCGGTAGAGGCTGTTGGTGGCGTGAAGATGGACTTCTTGTCAGTCAATTCACTGAAGGACATCTCCGACTGCATCAAGCTGGCACAGGAAGGGGTTGGGGTGCCTTCTAATTTGATTATCAAAGGGAAGAAAGTTCCAAGCATCCGACTTGTACCTCTCAAGGACAACATGCGTTTCCCCGAATCCAAGGACAGGTTTGCCGATATCTGGGATCTACCCGAGGATCAAGATGTTTTCAATGACATCTGTGAGGGACGTACCGAGACGGTATTCCAATTCAATACACCTTCTGCCATCCAGTGGCTAGAGCACTTCAATCGCGTCAAGGGTTACGACGAGTACGACGAGATACATAAGACAATCGACAGCGTAGACGCAATGGCCGACTTCACCGCCCTAGATCGCCCAGGACCACTTGACGCCTACATAGAAACAGAGAGAGGTAAACACAACATGCTGGTTGAGTATGCCAAGCGAGCAGCGGGTGAGAAGCATCATGGAACACTTCCCTTGTTCGATGAACTGCTCCCAGAGACCTATGGCATCCTGACCTATCAAGAACAGCTACAAAACCTCTACCAGCACCTCACAGGTTGTACCGGGGCTGAAGCAGAGGAATTTCGTCGTAACGTAGCGAAGAAGAAGAAGAGCAAGATCGAGGCTGCTTATCCGTTCTTCATGGAGCATGCTACGGAAAAGATTGGGGATGAAGCGCAAGGTGTATGGGACTTCCTTCAGACATGGGCCTCCTACGGGTTCAATCGATCTCACGCTGTATGTTATGCCTCAATTGGATATGCCTGTGCATACCTGAAGCATTACTACCCACTTGAATGGTGGACGGCAGTTCTACGTAACGCAGACAAGAACGAGATCAACGAGAAATTCTGGGCATATTGTGGAGACAAGATCAACATGCCAGATGTCCAGAAGTCCGAAGCGAACTTCGTTATCAAGGATGGCAGGATCCAGGCCCCACTGAGTCTCTTGCATGGAATCGGAGAAGCAGCACACAAGGAGATCGTTGAGGGCTCGCCTTATACTTCGATTCTAGATTTCTGTCAGCGTATCCAGGAGACCGAGGACAAGACTTCTACCTACGTGATCAAGGACGGTAAGCGAAAGAAGAAGGCCGGAAGGAGCGCTCTAAACAGGCGCGTGGTTTCAAGTCTTATCGCCTCTGGTGCGATGGACTCATTATTCCCAAGCGAAATAGATGGCCGAGAAATACACCTGATCGATAAGCTAGAGATGTACGAGAGAGCGCTCTCCGAGGTAACGGGGAAGAAGCCACAGGCAATTGACCAGAAGTATGTTGGTCTAAATCCTGTTGTGCTATATCAAATTAGAAAGTCCATCGTACCTGCCTACTCTGAGCCGCTAGTAGAAAAGCTTCACGAAATGGAGTGGCCAGGAGTCACAACAATTTCTGGGGCACTGGAGTATATGGATGCGAATAACGGTCGCTGGTTGTTCGTAGATGGAAGGCTCATCGAGAAGACACAGCGGTTAGATCCATGGCCCCCTGACTTTGAAGCGCAGCTTGCCGTGGCAGCATACGTGATTGATGAGAGACGGTTTTTCTATGGAGATCGCAGACAGAAAGCCGCGTGTGAGCTTACCCTAGACGTAAATGGGGATCGGTATTCTTGGGTGCTCTGGCCCGATAAGCACGGTAAGCTGCCAAAACAGATTCAGGAAACAAAGCTAAAAGGCGCTGTAATCATAGCGATGGTATCCAAGTATCGTCAAGACAAGCCCTTTGTAATCAGAAGCGTTGACCTAGTTCAAACACCTCTTTAGGAGACAAATATGGCAAAGAAACCATTGGAAGCAATCATGAAGCGCATCAAGGATGCGAACGCAAACGCTAACATTGTACTGGAAGACATCCCGATCAAGGCACGTCCAGCATTCGAGATGCGCAAGCGCCAAGGAGAGGTTAAGGAGAAGGAAGCCACGAAGGAGTATGACGAGTACGCTAAGGGACACATAGGCGCTATCTTCTTGGATGGACGGCCAGAGAGTGTCGAAGATTTCTTGAGGCTAGCAAAGCAAGAAGGCAATACAGCAAATATTGATGTTCGTTCCTTTTATGAGACCATTTCGAATGGCATTTGGGAGTCTATTGACCGCAAGGATCACCTCTTCACACCAAATCAGCAGAGCATGCTCTTGAGCAATCTGCGGTCCATCATGTTCGAGTTACAGATTGATGCAATGCCCGGCGTACCTTTCGAGGGAAACATTGTTGTGCAGTCGCCAGAACACGCTGTATCTCATGTAAGAGAGATGGTACGGAAGGCTATGGGAGATGACTTTGCACGAATCGCCATCCAAAAGGATGTCACGAAGCAATGTGTCGCTTCCGCTTATACTGGCGCAGTAGTACCGGTGGTCTTCTACAACTTTCTAGAAGATGAAGTCCCTGCTCTTTCAGAAGGGCTTCTGGGCGCGGTTACCTATCACGCGGAAGGTACCGTTGATGAGAACGAAGTCATTCGAGTTTTCCGCGCACTCAATAACTCAATCCGCGATAACCTAAGCAAGTAGAAAGGACGATATGTCAGGATTTGGAACACCAAACTATAACGACTCGGAGTATGAGAAGAACTTCAAGCCGCAGAGCGACAAGAATGGCGGTATCACTCATTCCGTCTTTCGCATTCTACCTCCAATGAAGAAGCAGGCCGCCAAGGGAATCTGGCACCTCTACATTCCACAGCACTTCGGGTACAGTGGAGTGAATTCATTTGATCCCAGCAAGACGATCGCTCGACCATTCCGGTGCCTTCGTGAGAAGAACTTCAAGACCGGTATGATTATTCGAGATTGCCCGGAGTGTATCGAGATTGATCGTCACAAGGAAGAACTAGAGGTCAAGTCCGAAGAGTATGATGCCAAGATCGAGACTGGAGAGATGACTGAGGCAGACAAGGAGCTTCTGCTATCGCCTCTTCGCGAGTGGCTGAAGTCTCACAACTGGGACGGGAAGCACCGTCTTCAGGCCATGAACCGCGAGGGCGAGCTTGGCAAGCTATCGATTAGCAACCGTACCTTCAAAACCCTCAGACAGTCAATGGACGAGGTACGAAAAGAAGGCATCGATCCGTTGGCTCTAGACCAGGGTGTCTGGTTCGACATCGTTCGTACCGGACTTGGTTGGAGCGATGCCGATGTGGTGAAGGTCGAAACCGAACAGCGGCGTTTCTCTGATGGAACCGTTGGGAAGGTCACCAAGCTGGCGCCCATCCCACAGGAAACCGCAGAGAAGGCACTGGCAATCCTTCGCGATTTGTCTGATTTTGTCATCGAGCTTGACGAAGACCATGTTCGTCAGTTGGTGGAGTCGGGTGGAGAGCCTTCTGTGGTAGATGCCATCTTCGATGACTTTATCAAGAAGGCGAATAAGGAGAAGTCACACGAAGCCTCTTCTGCACCCGCCCCGGCGGCCATTCCTCCACCACCTCCAGCCCCTGCTACTGTGAGCACTGCAGAGACGGTGGCGGCCCCTACTTCAACAGGCCCGACGAGGGAAGAGATGCTGGCTAGGATCGAAGCTCTTCAGACACAGCTTGCGGGTACGGCTCCAAATCCGACGCCTACGCCAGAGGTCCCGGCTGCACCCCCAGCGCCTCCAGCGCAGACGACCCCTCCTGCGGAGACCGCTTCGCAGCCCGATTTTACTGCGATGCTACCCGAGGAGTTGGAGAAGTTCTTCGAGGACAACTAGGATGGAAGGCGAGACCCTAATCGTTGTTGGAAGGGGCGACCCCTCAATGAAGGAGGCGCCCCTTCGCCTAGAAATGGGGTACGTGTACCTTGTTGAATCTAGGATTCGTGACATTGCTCACACAAACGAATCGACTGCACCAGAACTCTTAGCTGCCTTCAATGAAGCGTGGAGGGTGCTAGATAACTACGTGACACGTCTAAAGGCAGAAGCGGTACTAGGAAAGAGAACGCTTGATAGAGAGCGAGCAAAGCTAGTAGTCGATGAGATCCCGGCGATCATTGAAGCAAAAGATCTTCCTAACACTAGAGATATTCGGGACTCATTGGTGCTCATGGATCCAACGTACCAAGAATACGAAGAACGGGTAGCCTACATTGATGCGACGCTTATGCTCATGGAAGGTAAGAAGAAGGCGATGGAAATGGCTTATACCGCCGTGAAAAAGATTATCGGAGGAAACGCGCTGTCTACTAGACGGGTACTCAACGTAGATCCAAACGAACAACAGGAACCTGGAGTCACATCGCCAACCTCAGGATTTGGTACACCGAGATACTAGGAGAACATATGGCAAAATCAGATGCACAGAAGATGATGGCAAAGCTCATGAAGTTGGATGGTGCGGTACAGCGAGACTACGACCCGTACATGAATGTACTACGTTGCCCAAGTCCGAGCTTCAACTTCACCTTTGGGAACTCATGGGGGCTTCCCCTTGGCTATACATTGGCTATCTGGGGACCACCCAAGGGTGGCAAGAGCGTCGTCATCAACTCCATGATTGGGCAGATGCATCGTGACTATCCAGATGCTTATGCCATCAAATTCAACACCGAGATGCGCGAACTCGTACAGCTTACTGACCGGCAAATGGATGTTTGGGGGATCGATAGAGATCGGTACATTGCCTATGAGACCAACAGGGCCTCTGGCGTATTCGATGTCATTGAAAAGAACATCGCTGAGGCCGTAGAAGGCGGAATGAACGTCAAAATGGTTGCCATCGACTCCTTGAATAGTATCATGGGTCGCCGGACCGAGAACGCCAACACGGTTGACCAGCAACAGATTGGCGACAAGGCCCAGACCTACGGGGACGGCCTTGCTCGCATCCTCCCTACGCTACGCAAGTATCGTATTGGTCTGGTACTATCTCTACAGCAACGACAGGAGATGGACCAGCACGAGATCAAGCGTGGACATATCCACAAGATGGCTGGTGCGAATGCAGTCCAGCATTTTGCTGAGTATTTCATGTATATCGCACCGGACAAGACTAAGAAGGGCCGCCAAGATCTCCTAGAGAATGATCTTGTCAACAAGCAGGTGAGTGACCTAAAGGATAAGGCGGAACAGACTGCCCACCGCATCTATGTCAACATGCGCGACTCCTCTGTTGGGCCCAAGGGCCGTTGGGGTGGGTTCATTTTCAGTGACAAGGAAGGCATCGTCAACACCCACGAAGAAGTATTTCTTCTTGGTACAAATCGGGGTGTGATCGAGAGACCAAATCAGCTGACGTATTCCTTCAACGGAAACAACTGGGCTGGTAAGAAGAACATGATCGAAGAACTTAGAAAGAACCCGGACCTTTGCAGTGCAATTCTGACCAAACTGCGTGAGATGGATATTGGAGGCGGTGCAGACGACATCGGAGGCGAAGACGTTCCACAGGGAATCGTGAATCCTGGAGCGGAAGGCGAAGGGGAAGTGTAATATGGAACACCTAGATTTAGGTGCATTGAAGGACATCGTTGAGAATAGCGGTGTCCTTCATCGCAAGAATAGTGTATCGTGGATCTTTGGTTGCCCACATTGCGGCAAGGACAAGCTATACATCAGAAAGAGGGATGGCCGCTGGGTATGTTGGAAGTGCAAGACGACCCACAATTACCAAGGGGCACGTCCAGAGTTTCCGCTCCGAGATCTCTTAGGTGTTTCGATTTTAGACATACAGGAGCGACTGTACGGAGCCCATGAGTTTGCGGGCACCTATCTCCACACAACCCTGGAAAATGAAGATGAAGAGGAAGAGGTGTATTATCCAGAAATCGCATGGCCTTTGGACTTCTATCCTCTAGACGACCATCGTTCCAAGGCGGGTCGAGTCTACCTTGAGGGGCGCGGTGTATCACTCGATGTTGCGATTGTAGCGGGATTGCGTTACTGCCCTCCAAAGCGAGTCGTAGCTTTCCCGATCCAGCAATGGGGTCGGTTGGTGGGGTGGCAGCAACGTCCCATTTACCCGACTGAGTGGGTAGACCCGGAGACGGCAGAGAATCGATCTGTGCCCAAGTACCTGACGTACCCAAGAGGTCTGGATCATCTTTTCATGTTCGGGGATCGTCTAGCTGGCGCAGAGGAATGTACGATTACCGAGGGCCCTATTGACGCCCTGAAGGCCCATCTTCTGCCAAACGTAGTGTGTAGCATGGGAAAGGGTGTCGGCATCGAGCAGATTGACCTCATCAAGCGCAGTGACGTCAAGAAGGTATATCTTGCCTTGGATCCAGATGCCAGCGCAGACACTCGCGCGAACATCGAGCGCCTTGCCCACCTAGAGCTACACCTGATTCGTCCAGAGGGTAAGAAAGACCTCGGAGACATGACCCCCGAGGCCGTGAAGGAACTCTACCTGGAGGCACCTAGAGTGTCGCCTGCGTCGATGATCGTCCATCTCGACGTGCCTGTTCTATAGCCTCCTCAAGACCATTGTCGAGTGTAAGGACCCTTAGTTGATTGAAGACTCCCAGGAAGGAACAGTTGTCGCACTCCTCGAAGTGGGCCCGGATCCGCTTCCTGGCGTGCATCTTGGCCGCAGGAGACGCCAAAGCCGATCCAGCCACCCGGCAGAGCTTCGACATGTAGTCGTCGTGAGGAAGGCCCTCCAGGCGCTCCACAAGCACCTTGGCGATCCTCTTCCTCTCTTTCTTGCTTCCACGCTTCCGCTTCTCCCTATCATGCGTGTCGTACATCGTAAGCAGCGAGACAGGATCCCCGTCCTTGATCGCTCCGATGTACCGGTCATTGGTCTCCTGGGCAACATTCAGAACGGCAGCTTCAGGGGTGCACGACCAGTCCTTTTTGCGCAGCAAATCGTAGAAGTTGGTGAACCGCTGACGAAGCTCATAGGAAAGCAGGCTCCGATTCTCCTTCTCCGACAAATCCACGCGATAGAGGCGATGGAGCCAAGAAAGCGTCCAAATCATAGCGTAGGAAAGCAGGTCTTCGTGCTCGTATCCATTGCGAAGACAGAGATCGTGGTTGTGGCGAAAGAACCGCTTCACCTGAGCACCCATCACGCTGTCGTATTCATGCAACTTGGCATCCGCTACATTGGGCGAACGACGAAAATCCGAGTGGCGCATGGCAACCAACTCGTAGTCGTTCCGGTAGTTAACCGGGTGATCGGGCCCGTCACCCCGATAGACGGGCATCAGGGCACCGTACCCAAGCGCTTCGGTGAGCGCCATAAAGGCCCGAGTAGAGGTGCGTTCGTCGGGCGAAAGAATAGCGTTTTGGTCAATCGTCGCGAAGGGTGGGTCACCTGCGACTTCTGGGTTGGTATCGGGAAGGATGTGGACCATCGTGCCGTTGGAGTGCTCGGCCACAATGTTCTCTCCGCTAACCTTGCTGTAGATCCCTACGGCGGCGAACCACGAAGACAGCACACTAATAGCCCGAAGGCGTGGGGGAATACTCATCATTTCTCCAGTTGTGACCCTAAGGTCGTTATTCCTTACCTCCGGCGATGTAACTCCCTGAAGCGGGTGAACCCGCAAGGCGGTCATCGCCATGATTCGACAAAACCACCATATCCCTCCATGGGATGCAACCCTATTTTCAACAGGATTTAAATGGACGAAAACACTACACTTCCTCCGAATCTCGCTACCCTGGCGCTCTCTGAAGCGAAGCAAGAAGCTTTGATTGGGCACATGCTTGTAGATGAACGCCTCTTCCGTGAATGCAAACCCCAGATCAAGCCTGAGTGGTTCGTGGGTGGATGGTCTGGTACGCTTTGGAAGGCGATGGTAGAATTCTGGGATCATCACGAAAAGTTCTGGACATTGCCTGAGCTAAAGGACAGTAAGTCCTTTCGAGTAGCTGATCAAGCTACTCGCAATGGGTGTTATGCACACATTATCAGATGTCAAGGCAGAGTGGAAGAATTTTCTGCTAACATCTTGCTTGAAGAGTTAACGAACTGGCTTCAGGCCCGCATGCTGTACAACTCTGTGAAAGAGATTGAGGTACACTACCAAAAGGGACAATTCGATCAAGCTATTGGTGTGACAAGGCGGTTTGTGCGAGAAGTAGATCGAGCGAACTTCGGTGCGCAAGACAGACCTATCGACTTCACGGACTTCGGTTTCTTTGACGAAGAGGAAATTGAAGCACAGAATGCTCTCACGTTCGGAAACGACGTGATGGACCAATTGCTTCTGAAAAAGAGGGTAGAGGGTGGTGGTGGTTTGGTCCGGGGTGACCTAACGGTAATCATCGCACCGACCAATGTAGGTAAGACGACGTTCTGTACTACCATAGCACGCCACAATGTCATGCGCAAGAGAAACGTCTTGATGATCACCCATGAAGGTCGCAAGGGTGAGATCGTGGAGAAGTTCTGGTGTGGCTTTCTTGGCGTGAACGCAGCACAGCTTACCAAGATGCGTAGAACGCCAGAAGGTCACCGGAAGCTATTGGTAGCGGCCAAGATCATCAATCGGTACTTCAAGTTTGTACCCATGGTTCATACTGGGCAGACAGTAGAAGAGGTAGTAGCCAAGATTCAGCGCTTGCAAGACCAACAGGTTGCGGAGTATGGTGAAGGCTTTGATTTGGTAGTAGACGACTACCCGGCGAAGCTGAATACGAATGCGTTCAAGAAGGGGTCTGAGCAATGGCGGCATAAGATTGAGGAAGCCTACCAATACTTTGCGGATCTTGGGCTGGAATACAATTGGCATACCGTAGCGCCTATCCAGACGAACCGTATTGGTAGTAAGGTGAATAAGCGCCAGAAGGGCGAAGAGAAGCGGCTTGTGACACTCGAAGATGTTGCGGAGTCCTATGGGTCTATGACGGTGGCGGCCAATATTGTCAGTTTGAATAGGAGTCCAGAGGATGAGCGCAACAACATCGTCACCTTCTTGATTGATAAGAGCCGTGGCAACGCCAAGGGAGTCGCTGTCGTAACAAAATCAGCGTACGATAACGCTATTACACATGACAACAAACACGGGGCGGTCTGGTACTACGGACATTCCCACATGATGGACAATATTCGCACGGTACTGCTGTCCGACTACCGTGGTGATGTACACGAATTCATTAGGGCTCATGCAAATCAGGAGCTACCGCTTGAGCTACAGGGCTTGTAAACTCGCTGTATACCTAGAGAGGAGAAAGAATGGACACACAAGAAGAAGTCGAGGAGCTAACCCTTATGGAGCAAATGGCACCATTGGCCCAGCGAGCAGCAGGCACACTTGGCACTGGTTACGATTTCGACAACCGGATCTTATACGTTGTAGGAGACGTTGACGAAGCCATGTTCATGCGTGTGCTGGTTGGTCTGAATGCCCTTGAGGAAGAGGAGGGGCCAATTACGGTGATGCTTCATAGTGGAGGGGGAGAAGAACTTCCAGGGTATGGTATCTACGATGCGTTTCGGATGTTTCCATACCCTGTCGTCATTCAAGGTTTTGGCATTGTTGGATCGATGGCATCCATTATCTTGCAGGCTGCTGACTATCGTGTGCTGACCAAGGAGTGTCAATTCCTGGTCCACAATGGAAGCATGACCTTTGGGGGGGTCACTGATGGGATGTTTGTGTTGCCTTCCGAAAAGGCCATTTCAGTGGGTGCGGATGTAAAGAGGTCGGTAAATCGATACACCACAATCCTAGCTCGTCATACTCACCTTACTTTGAGTGAGGTACAAGAGATTTGTGGAAAGGACGAGTTCTTGTCTGCCCGCCAAGCCCTTAAGCTAGGGTTCATTGACAAGATCGCACCGACACGCAAGAAGTTCGAGATCGCTAAGAAGCGCAAGAAGACCAAGAAGAAGGAGAAGTAATGCTAGTGGTCGCTACTGCAAAGAAGACGTTCGCTTGGCTCAAGAGCCCAAAGGGGAGGGGAGTAGCTATCGTACTTGGCATCCTATTGCTCTTCGGAGTCGGATACGCTGTTGGTCGCTATGCTGCTCCTACGAAGACTGTCGTGACAACTCAAACAAAGGTTGTAACGCAAGTAAAGGAGCACGTCATTGTGAAGCATGACGTTCAAGTCAAGATGGTAGCACATAAGGTGTATATTCGTGCAAAAGCCCAGAACACGCACACCGTAACAGAGACTACGAAGAAGCCAGACGGAACCGTCGTGACCAAGACGACGACTGATACTAGCTCTAGCGACGTTACCGCCAACACCGAAGGAAAGAAGACGGAGGCAGCTTCGCATACAGTCGCAGACAAGACAGAAGAGAAGAAGCAGGTAGCCACCAAGAAGACTAAGAAAGTGGTTGAGAACAATAGACCAAACTGGGCTATATCTCCTATGGTAGGAGTCAATCTGAGTGGTCTTAAGCTGACCAATCCTGTTTTCAAGCCAGTGTTCGGGTTGCAGGTTGAGCGACGGATCGTCGGGCCCTTTAGTGTGGGTGCATGGGGATTGTCCTCTGGTCAGGTAGGCGTAGAGCTTACGGTCCGTTTCTAGGAGACACAATGACTGAAAATCCGACTTTTACAGAGCTTGAACTGAAGTACCTCGTGAAGGCTACCCCTAATCTATTGGAGGAAGACATGGGAAAGCCGACTCCACAGATTTCGGCCTACAGCTTTGTTCGTTACGTTTTGGCTCATACCGAGGAAATCTTTAAAAAGTTGATCGTTGTAGATGGGCCAGATACCTACTATAGCCATCCCGATGGGCGTGTGGTACGTCATCGGCATGATGCTGGGGGAACTCATATTGACGAACTCACGGTCAAGATGCGTAACTCCGAGACTTCAGTGGTAGACCGGGTAGAGGTGGATCTGAAGCTTGGAGAAAAGATCAAGCCAGATGACGTAAGGGCATTCCTAGCTACCCTTGGGTTTGAAGAAGAAATGATCCTGATGAAGCATGCCCATATTATTTGGATAGAGGGGAACGGTATTCGCGGTACTAGTGGTAGAGTTCCAGGTGTTACGCTATGCATCTACAACGTCACACCAATTGTGAGAAACTACATCGACTACGGAAAGACCAAGTATTTTATCGAAGTTGAAATCGACAAGGAAGAGAACAACCTACCCGCAGCGATGGAGACGCTGAGTAAGTGGAAGGAGCGTTTGGAAAAGTGGTATGCTGGGAAAATTGAACAGAGTGATTTGTCACTCTACGAAATCTATTCGGGCAAGAAGTACCGAATCGTATCAAAGGACATCAAGCTGTAACCAACCTTGGAGATACAGTGATCAAGAGTGAACTACGAGAAACCATCGAGAGTGTACTGACCGAGGAGACCAACTTTGAGGATGACACAATTGCATACATCACCGACATCCTAGTGAATCGAATTGAGAGTGATTGTGAAGTAGAGGTGTATGATGACGAAGAGGCATTGCCAAGCGAAGCAGAGGAGTGGTAGAATGGACTCGCAACGCACAAGAGTAAAGCTACAAAACGGATCTACGCGCTATCGACACGTACTTGCTAGTGAGGAGTGTGCACCAGACGGAATGAGGTCGGATTTTCTACGCTTCGAACTCATCCGTTTACTCGTTGACACACCAGACCTAGCCGCTTGTGGTCCAGTATTTTTCAATAGACTCCTCATTAGGCATGATGGATCGAAGTGGGTAGCCGAAATGGAAGCAACGGTCAAGGAAGAATCCAATGCCCAACAACAACACCAGTCACAGGAACACACGGGATGAACGTAAGGCGAAAGAACTCGCAGACCTACGCAGGGAAAATCAACAACTGCACCGTCAAGTAGCTAGACTACGAAAGGAACGAGACAGACTCCAGGAGCTAGTCGGAAAGCATGCAGATGAGCAGTTCTACTCACCTTTAACAAAAGAACCTAAGGCAAAGGTATTCGAGTGTGAGTGCGGTGGCAAAGGCTTCTTGACAATGACGTTGCCAAGTGGTAAGGATGTAAGCTACTGTAGGGAATGCAAAACTAGAATCGAAAGGAAGGACAATGAGTGAGTTTGGTGTACCAGTAGTCAAGATCGGGAAAATCGGTAAGCACCCCAACGCCGATCGGTTGGAGCTTACCCAGGTCGAGGGCGTTACCTGTGTTGTACAAGCTGGCCAGTGGAAGACTGGAGACAAGGCTGTCTACGTACCCGTGGACGCCATGGTGCCTCGGACAGACCAGTTCAGCTGGCTCTTTACCGAGGGCGACGACAAGGAACGCAAGCGAGTGTGTGCTGCACGTATTCGCGGCATTTTCTCTATGGGCCTTCTTGTCCCTGCGCCTGATGGTTTCGATGTTGGCCAGGACGCTGCTGCTGCACTAGACATTCTGAAGTACGAGGCTCCGACTCCAGCGTTCATGGGCGGTAAGGTGGATACCTTCCGCAACGGCAACTTCATTCCTGTCTACGGTGTGGAGAACTACTTCAAGTATCGGGATGTGATTCAGGCTGGTGAGATGGTTATCGTTACGGAGAAGATCCACGGCACAAACTCTCGGTTCATCTTTGACAACGACGGGCTTCATTGTGGAAGTCATCTGGTATGGTGGGCCAAGGATGCCGACACCAAGAATGTTTGGTGGCAGGTGGCTGAGCAGTACGATCTGGAGTCGAAGTTGATGCAGATCCCAAATATCGTGATTTACGGTGAGACCTACGGGGATGGCATCCAGGATCTCAAGTATGACCTGAAGGGAAAGTACGAGTTCGCCGTCTTCGATGCTTTCGATACCATGGGGGGTCGATTCCTCACCTTTGATGAGCTTCGCAGCGTCTGCGAGGGCATCGGTCTTCCCATGATACCGAGTCTTTACTACGGTCCCTTTGACCCAGCCAAGATCGAGCCAATGAAGGATGGGGCGAGTACTCTAGCGAAGCACATTCGAGAGGGTATCGTCATCAAGTCCCTTGAGAACCGATTTGACGAGCGTCTTGGTCGAGTGATTCTCAAGGCCAAGTCTGAGGCATACCTCCTTCGGAAGAATGGGACGGAGTTCCACTAGATGAGCTGGAAGTCCTTACTGTATGTTGCAATCTGGATCCTTTGTGCTATAGTGATAAAGTACGAAGGATACCAGAGCATCCAGGGCGGTCTAGTGACTATTCTGGCATTCACGCTGTTCGCATTCTTCTACGATGACGTGTTCAGGACTAGGAGCCAGCATGAGCAAGACGATTGAAAGATGACTGGCTTTAGGACGAGTTTGGCCAACTATCATACGGACCCAACAATCCTGTGGAAGGATAGAATGAAGGTTAGAACGCAAACAGAACATGACGAGATCAATGCTCGTGAGTATCCTGGCACACGACAGATGTGCGTATTTTGCGATGAGTCAACTGGTAGGTGTGAAGACGATGATCTCTATCTGTCCGATGGGCGTGGTCCACTCTGCGACGAATGCTACGATGGTCCTCTTGACAATGAGTCGAAGGACTGATATAACGACAATAGACCCGTCCAGAAGCGTGTAGACACGCGCTACGGCAGTGGCAACCCCACTTTCAATCACGGGCTTCTTTTAACCCCTAGCGGAGAAGAACAATGAACAAGTTCGGAGCTAATGCAGGAAGGCAGGGTCACAAGCGCGGTGAGAAGTCGCAGCGAAGTGGTGCCCCCAACAAGGGGGTTGCTGCGGCGAAGCGGGCACAGAAGCGCAAGGAGGCGCGTGAGCGCCAGAAGGCGTCTGATAAGCTGTCTCCCAAGGAGCGGCTGGCTCTCCTGGATTCTCGACTGGGTGAGGGTCAGGGGGCTACCAAGGAGCGCAAGAAGCTTCAGGAGCGCATCGACAATCCGAACGCCTTTGCTGGCAAGGTCAAGAACAAGAAGAACAAAAAGAACTACCAGGACAAGCGTGGCAAGGGTCACCGTGCTCGTCAAAAGAAGCGTAAGAAGGTTCTAGACGAGATGGCCCGGGTCTCGCAGGAGATCGGTGGGTACAAGGAGATCGCCTAGTTCTCCACCTTCCTATTAGAAGCGGAGAAACGTTCATGGCTATCGTAGGTAAGAGAAAACAGGGACCACCGGAAGAAAGGCCGGTGGTCCCCGTGGTCGCGATATGTCCGCACAGACATGGAGTCGTCTCGATAGGGCCTGTGAGAAGGTAGAACGTCAAGAAGCAAAGAGAGAAATCGAGGATCAAACGTTAGACCTTAGTGATAGTAGCGACAAGTACGAACCGAAGGAAATTTGATGTCTAACTACCTGCTAAACTCAACGCCGTCTTATTCAGTTGGAAACATCTGGGGTAGATGTGATTCCTGTGGCGAAGGACTTAATGCTTTGTCGGAACCTGCTATATGCGAGGAGTGTCAGGGCCTTTTCCATCAAGATTGCTTAAAGGAACACACTCACAAAAAGACAAGCGGTAGTGGATGCGAATGTGGTGTATTGAAGGTGTATGGATCATCAGCGACATCTGGTATGCACTCAACGTGGTGTCGCATGTACTCAAAGGACGAGTAAAGGAGATACGATGAACGAAGAATGTTTGCACGCAGGGTTGAGGTTTAGTGAGAACGCTATGTCCATTCGGTGCCTGGATTGCCCTGCCGTGTGGTGGCCCATGGGGGATCTATATTCCGCACAGGCCGTGTCTTCTCTGGCAAACTACGGGCTTCGTAGTGCGGTCCTTGAACCCTCTCTGATTGACGGTGTTCTCACACAGGCCATCAAGGGGCGTTTCTACAAGAACGACGACAACGATCCGGTTCCAGCCGTTTTTGAGGAGGCTGCTGATTGATTAGCCTTTACACAGACGGTTCTAGCACCGGCAGAAGCAATCGCGAAGGTGGTTGGGGTGTCTGTGTAGCAAAGGACGATCAACTTTGGTTTGGAAGCTATGGAGGGCATACCAAAACCACTAGCAACGTAATGGAGTTGACGGCCGCGCTTCAAGCCCTTAAAATGATAGAGATGTACCGCCTGGATCTCATAGATGCCATCGAGATCGTCTCCGATAGCCAGTACGTGATTGGTCTTGCCACTGGCCTCTTTACACCTAAGTCCAACAAGGATCTAGCGGTTCGAGTCAGGCACCTGACGGAAAAGTACAAGTGTCCTTTTCGCTGGACAAAGGGCCATGATGGTGATAAGTTCAATGAGTTAGCAGACAAGCTAGCGAAGAGAGGGAAGGAAGAACACCGTGAGTGACAGAGACGACGAACTACTAGCAGCAATTGCCGCGCCTTGCGTATTCTGCTGCCACAGCGCCGTGTGCATCACCGGCTACAAAGTCTTTGAAGTCAATGTAGAGGCTGGTACTTTAGACCATGGAGGTGTGAAATGAAGAAGCTACTACTCGTTTTTGTTCTGGTGGCTGGGTGTGGTGGATTTCCCGCCGTACAGCCAAAGACCCAAACCCCAATTGCTGACCAGTGCAACGAAATGGAGATGTTGATTCACAAGTGCACTGGATTTTCTATCGGTTTCATTCAGGGGCTTGTGGATTGTAAGACGTTGGATCCTACTACCGTATGCACCGATGCGTCTAGTAGTATGTTCGTATCACTGATGGCAGCATGGGGGGTGACTCCACGTGGTCCCGTCTTCAACTCCGCTGTCATGGATGAGTGCATTGCCGAATCCGAAGCGTGGCAGTGTTCTGACTTTCGGGGCCGCAATCATCCGTCCGTATGCGAGTATGTGTGTACGAAGAAGCCAATTGACATGGCTAGCTGGGGTGGACCCGGAACCTGAAAGGAAGCGAGATGACTGAAGCAATTTTGGATGACTTGTCGGCTGCCAACAAGAGAATCGAGGAACTGGAGGCTGAAGTGAAGTGGGTCCGGGAGCGGGGGTTGCGAGCGATGGAGACCGCCATGCACCATATCGAGCAGGGCGGTTGCAACATGGACCTGACGATCGCGACTGGGGCGTGCGGTGACCTCGCACAGGAAATGCGCGGCAAGATCACCGGCTTCCCGGTGCCCAGCTACATCTTCGCCAAGCCGTGCGCCTGTTCGCTCTGCCGCTGGCGCGCCGAGGGCGTGGAGAGCGGCGCGCCGTGACCAAGATCGTCACCTATCCAGACGAACGCCTCCTTGAGCCTTGCGCGTGGGTGCCTTATGATGATGAAGGGGCAGTGATCGTAAAAGGGTTCCTAGCTCTTGCGCAGCCTGTGCTTGAGAGGACACAGGGACTAGCCGTAGCGGCCAACCAGATTGGCCTTTTGTACCGTATCGTCGCCCTCCCACACAGGCATTTTGTCAATCCGGTGGTCTATAGCCTGTTCGGAGAAAAGATACCTGTGAACGAGGGATGTCTATCTCTTCCAGGCGTATTCGAGTATGTTGAGAGATACCAGGGGATAGAGATTGAATGGACAGAGTTAGTTGATGGTGAGTGGAAGGAGCATCGCAAGTCCTACTTCTATGTCAATCCTAACCAGACGCTTTCACATATCCTTCAACACGAGATGGAGCACCTAGACGGCAAGCTGTTCCTGGACAATCTACCCAAGAATGCACGCAAGCGGGCCTATCGCAAGTACACGGAGAAGCACGGATGAACCACAACAATAGATGGGACATTCTTTGCCGCATTGCGATCGATGATAGAACGATCGCATCGATCACCAATGGCTTGTATAGGGAATTCTATCCGCCTAAGAGGCAACGCTTATACGATGCTCAAAGGAGAGCTATGAAGCGTCTAATAAAGGCTCTCCTAACCAAGACGTGGGTCATGGCCGGGCCGGCAGCGGGGGACAGAGCCCTCCGACCAGCTCACGTCCTTCACCACCGCGTGCTCGACGCCGAGCGCGCGGACGAGCATCCTCGCGTTGCGCATCCCCTGCCTCCTCTTGGCTGAGTTGGAACAACCCAACCTTGAGGCTTGCAGGGGTGCGCGCTGCCGCTCTGGGCCCTGGGTGACCCACGTCTTGGTCACAAGAGCCCTAATAAAGACGCAGGAAGAACTACGGGAGTACGACAAGGAAAACCATGGATAACGAGAAACTGAAGAGGTTGGAGTGGCAGATCGACATGGATCGCATGCTGATCCGTTAGGCTTCTGGACACAAGGCACGATCAAGCAGCCGGAAGACCCGGGAACGACTCCAGGGCATTCGGCAGCGGGCCGCCAAGCGCATCAGCGAGAAGTTGCGGGAGATTATCCGTGGCAGACGGGAGACGTGATGACCAAAACCTTCTACCATACAGCAGCGCTTTTCTCATACCTTACGCTGGCCCATTTTGTAGCTGACTGGACCTACCAGTCGCACGTTACCACAATGGCCAAGTTGCATGCGCTTTCGTGCTCTTCAAGCATTGTGTGATCTACGCAACCGTGATGACTGTCTCATGGCTTTTTGTAGCTGGAGATACGGCGATGCCAATTCAGACGTATGTGTTCTTCTTGATCCTACTTGGAAGCTACATGATCGAAGACATGTACCTACCAGTCTACTGGTGGATGAGGTACGTAAGGAAGGTCTCGGTGGTACGAGAGCGGGGCATCGAAGACTTTAAGGAGTACGTCAAGACGCCTCTCGGTGCTATTCTGATGATTACCGTAGACCAGATTGTCCACCTTCAGTTTGTTTGGTTGGTGGCTTGGTACGCTATATACACTAGTAGATAGGAGAAAACATGAGAATGAGGTTTGATGAAGACAAGAAGGGGTACGCTCCCAATTTCGGATTTCGAACCGGGTGACGTCTTGGAATGGAAGGGTCATATTGTCCTAGTGCTAGAGCAAAAAGCGCAAGCTAAGCCCTTATATTGATCATATTGAAGTTGCAGAACTAGCTACCGGAAAGATATTCACTCTACTGCACTTTGCTCAGGTAAAGCGATGCATCGGGCTTGACGGAGAAGATGCACCAGTCCTGTCCTTTCAAGTGGAGAAGTGATGAACATCGTAGAACAAGAGAGTACTTACAAGGGGGTTTGTGCGTCTTAAGGATGTGGAACCAGGAAGAGTGGTGTATGAGATGCACTATGGGAAATACCTGTATATTGCGCGTGACTGCATTACAGGGAAACTTCACCCATCATCAGTTCTCGTAGTGGATTTGAAGGAGAAGACAGCTATCTGGGCATCTGGTGAAAACAAGGTGCGCATCTGCACTGCACCAGATGGGACAGAGCCAGTCCTCGTTGTTGGAAAGGAGAAGGGATGAATCTGGTTTCAGTTATTGTGGAGATCCTTGGATACTCGATTGCTCTGACGCTCTTGCTACTTGTGACGGTCGTACTCATGGCGAAGGCGCTGGATACGATTGCCCGTAAGGTCAGTGGCATGAAGTATACTGTAGACATTGTGCATTTCTTCAAACATGGCCGCTGCTACAACTGCGATGTTCGCATCGGAGCGGAGTGCAAGAAGCGTGAGAAGGTAGAGTATAGTTACTACGCTTACGATGGCGTAGAGGATATTTTTCACAGAGCATGACACTCCTTTCAAGGCCCGCGCGGAAGCGTACGCCGCACTAGACGCTCGACTAGAATCAGACTCCATGCAGGAAGAAGTTGCGGGCGACATTCACTGGGGGAGGCTCGTTCCCTTTCAAAAGAGCGTTATCGTCGATACATATCCTGCACCAGAAGGCCATGAAGCTGACACACGAAGTCAAGCAAGAACGCATCCGTGAGCTTGAGAGTAAGTGTGAGGGACTGGAACAAAGACTCAAGGTTGAACAGGAGGTCTCAAAGGAGCTTGCCGATGCCTTGGCAGGAATGTGTGATGTTGTGAATGAGTTCTGTTCGGACTCCCATACCATCATTCTAGATGAGACAGAAAAAGCTCTAGATGCTTACGACAACATCCAAGAGAAGCAAGGTGCAAAGCCGTAGACAAATACACGGGGCATCAATGCCAGAGGGATCCAAAGCATTCCGATCTAAATGGCCAGAAATCGAATTGGCACATGTACACCGATCCCGTGACTGCCATTACCAATGCTTGGAAGAGCTAATTGTTGGCGATGATATACCACTGCGTTCCATCAGACTGCACAGTCACGTACTTGTACTGAGTGGATAGTACAAATGTATTGGCACCATCGATGAGTTCACCAGCTTGTGCAGTCACAGTCACGGCATTGGCACTTGCGTCGGTCTTTTTGATGCGATATTCGCGTCCAGTGACTCCAGCAGCTGCTGGAAGCGTTGTAGCGAATGTGCCGGCGGTAGCATCTGCAAGTACGGTGTGATGGGCGTCCCCAAGAGTAGTTGCTGCGGTAATCTTCGCAACTGCACCCTCGATACCAGCTGCGGTCTTCACAACACCGGTGATGCTAGCTTCAAGAGCGACAATATTCCAGTTGACCATGATACCACAAGTACCGGCACCAGTTTGAGTGATACCAGCACCATCCCATGCATCAACAGCAATGTAACTGTCATGTGCGGTGTGATCATCTAGATAAATGAACGTTTCCCAGTCGGAGTTGGTGAGGTAAAAATTCTTGCCAGCATTATTGTGATAGTCATTCCCCAAAAACCATTTTGGGCTACCGGCACGGATACTCTCAAAAGTGATCCAGTTAGCGTCTTTTGTTCCACTAGTGTTCTGTAGTGTGATGTTGGCTTTCTTCCCGTTGGTGATGTAACTCCCACCTAAAATATCACCTAGCCCAAAGCTGAGGGGCTTATATCCTAGTTGGTATGTAACCTTGGCTAGAATTTCGTTTAAAGTCTGTTGGTCTCTTTCGTTTTCGATTGCCATAGCGTGCTCCTGTAGATTAGATTGTTAGCGCCTACTGATTTTCAGGTTCTTGACTTGGCTACCTAGAAGATAGCTATAGACAGTGTTAGCCCCAATGCTTGCGAACGTCTGATGTGCGTCTGGCATCATAGTGGTTCCAGTCGTATTTGAAGCGACCAATATACCGTCTCTATAGAGAAACATATTTCCGTTTCCCCAAGTTCCTTGAATAGCGTTCCCGTTAGCGTCAACGAAAGGCGTATTCTTTGGAGTAGCAGTCGTAGCGTTTTGAACCGGGACCTTTGTGCCATCGGCTAGACGGCATACCCATTCATTGCCTTCCATGGCGCAACGCATGAAGCCGCCTGGAAATGCTGACAATGCAGGTAGGTTCCCAGAGGTACGCAAAGATACCGACAGGATCTTGTCAGTATCAGTATCGCCGCCAGTAAGAAAGTTCATCCTAGAACCTCCTAGGCGCTATACGGTGTGAACTGAAGGTCTCCTGTGGCGCCAGCAGAGCGGCCAGCTACAGAGGTCGAGGCAGCCACGTGAATGTACTTTGTCTGACCAAGAGCAATGCGCATCCCACCGGTAGCAACGGTGGTAGCAAAGTCAAAATAGACATCCTCGTTGAAGCAAGCCACCTCGTAGTCACCAGCGGGAAGAGTAGTAGTCGTAGAACCATTGGCAGCGCAGCTTGAAAGCGTGACAACGCTGCCAGGAACATAGACGAGTCCAGTAGGTGAGGTAGTCGTAGACATGCTTCCTGCGCCCGTAGCAGCAGCAGCATTTGATTCGGGCTGTCGGTTGATTACCTGGGCTGGCTGAGTAATCATCGCCCCGTCTGCGACTAGGTAAGCGCTCATGTCGCTGTTGCCAGTTCCAGGACTGGAAGCTAGTCGAAGACCAAGCTTGCCACCAGTTGTACTGGTAATGACTACAGCAGCGCTACCCGCAGCTGAACTGTAGATGTTAGCGGTAGCCCCAACAAAGAAGTCGTTGGTGTTTGCTAGTCCGACGAGGCCGGTAGCAGTACCATCAACGGTGAGTGGGGCGGACTTCTTGGCAATCGAAAGGGATGCTGACATAGTGACTCCTGTCTCTATAGATTATTACTTGGGTTCACTACACCTTTCAGGGAAGCCATCTCCCACATTCCAATACTTCAACTCCGAGTGGGTTGGGTCTGAGTCCCCCTTATACAAAGCCAACATGTAATGGGTAAGCTCGTGCAAGTACGCTGTCGCATACGTGCAACCACCGAAATCATAGAGCTTCAGAACCGACCATTCTTCGAGGCCAGCACAGCCGTTCTTGCTAGCCCATGGACAAGCAAGCAAATGGTCGTAGATAACCAAATGGCTTGAGCGCATGGCCTTGAGCACCTGCGCCCGAGTGAAGTAGCCGCGCTCAGTCATCTGGAGGATGTACCAGCTTTCCATGGTGTCGGCTTGAGCACCATCAAAGCTGGCGTTACCATTGAGCTCAACAGACGCACCGTGGTCAGTTATGAGACTTGCGGTTGGCCAAATACCACCGCAAGCAGTGAGCCCAAGGAGGCATACTAAAGCCAGCCACTTCACCACCCACTACCTCTTTGACACGAGAGCAAGGACCCCAATAGCAAGCAGGCACACCAGTAGAATGGTCATGCTATTCCAATCCATTGGTTTTTTACGGCTTCGATTGTTTCAACTTGAAATTGTCATAGAGGATGACAAAATCAAATCCGTATCTATCGAGAACGAAGTAGGCGTCATGGATCATTCGTCAACCCTTTCCCTTTCCTGTACATGCTTGATCTTTTTCCTGAAGAACTCTCCCCTAGGAGCGTATGCCGTAAGTTCTCCAGCAGGAAGGTTTACCCATTGGACTACCACCCTCTCTGAATGGCTATGGATGCAAATCCCGTACTGATGTAAGTCATGTCATTTGTTTTAGTTCCCATGGCCTATATACAGCGAGGAATCTAACTAGATGGTCGGAATCTTGACGAACTTATCCTGTACGAAAGCCCACGAACCATTCTGCCACATGAACAAAAGCGCAACTGGTTTGTCATCCACATGTAGAAGGACAATGGCTACGTGCTGGGTTGGGTTCGTGTTCCCATAGACGGCATCCAGCGAACAAGGCTTGCCCGTTTGCGCTATCACCTTGGTACACATCTTCCCAACCATGTCGAGTAGCTGCGTCAACGGCGTAGCCTCCTTGAGTACCTGGGCGTGGCTCTGCGTAGGAGCGGACACGGAGACCGAATTGGGAATGGCAGTGAATGCCAGTGCGATTGCTACAGTGATTGCCTTCAGCATTTTGTTCTCCTCTCGTGTTACCAGCGATACTTGTCCAGCAAATGGTATACGGCGAGAATTCCGTTGGAAGCATAAAGCTCCCGCAGCTGATGCAGTCCGATTCCAGCCCGGGTTGTGTGCAGCTGCACGTGCGGAGGGTCCTTGAATGTATGCCAATCCAAGCCAGCTTCGAGGCCGAGCTTCTCCGCTTCCTCGGCTAGAATGCGGTAGTCTTCTGGATCCCAACTTGGCTGTACGCCCTTGGCCGCCTTCATGTCGCGAACAAAGTCACAGGCCATGCCGAAGTTGTGGTAGGATTGGCCTCCACGAGCATTCGTCACGATCTTGCCAGGAGCACTTCTACCCTTCTCGTAGAGGGCATTCTGCTCTTCGTAGGTGCGGAGACCCTGCTGGGCTACATAATGCGCTCCACGGGCCTCACAGTTCTTCAGGAGGGTATGGAGCTTGCGAAGGAACGGTGGATAGAGGCCGTGTGGATTGATGCGGCGGAAGGGATCTTCCTTGTCGGCCCAGGTCTTCACCTTTGGTTCAGGATCTTCCTTCTTTGCCTCGGGCTTTGACTCTTCCTTCGGCGCAGCTTCGACTTCCTTGGCTACTTTCTGTGCCTTCTCTACCTCGGCTTCAGCGGCTACCTCTGGGGCAACGGCCTCTTCAACTGCCTTGGCGGCATCCTCAACGGTCTCTTCGACCTTCTTTACGACTGTCTTTGTCTTCTTTGCCATATTGACTCCTTATGTATTAGGCCTGATTGTATCGAGCGTATATGTCACCGTCATGTAGAACAATGAAAATGTACCACTCGAAGGAATGGGTAGTGTGAATTCAAACACGATCGCGTCTGTTACTAGCCAGCTTACTCCAGTCACCAGATTTACAACTTGACGAGTAGTGGCGTTTCCTGCAAATGTAGCAGTAGCGGACCCGCTGATGTTAAGAAGCGTTGCCGTCCACGTAGTACCAGCCAAGGTGTCCTTGTAGATTGAGATACTAGAGATACTGTGGGATACGGTATCCGTATTCCTGGCGGTGAAGGAAATGGACGTAATGGTCGCCCCAATCGGAATACGCACACGGCCACCGATCAGTGGTGTACCGGTTGTGCTTGGTGAAGTTGAGATAGAAGGAATAATTCCAAAAGCAGAACCTCGAAGAACTCCTGTTGTGCCTGTATCATACAAATACATCTCAGCTGCACTTACGTGTACAGAGAAGGTCTGTGGGGTTTTGAAATTGTGAGCATCTGTAGCGACACCGGTATTAAAGGTTGCAAGACCGGTAACTGTGATAGGAGGTGTGTGGGTTGAGTTGCCAATTTCAATTGTCTTGGCAAAAGATCCAATGACCAGATCGTTTACACCCCCACCACCATCAGGCTCATAGGAAGTGGCTGAAATTACGCCAGCCGAAAGCGTGTCCACGAACCGTGCTGGACCATATACGGTCACTTGCTTTGTGCTTCTGCCAATCGCAATCCCAGTTGCAGTCGTAGTACCGATATTGATGGCGCCTATAGCGTCAATCGTCACATTGCCAGCTGTACCATTGATGAAGACAGCGGCACCGTTGAGGGTGAGGTTCGATGGGCCAGCATTGATGTCGGCTGCGGCAAGAATGCCTGCTACAACCGATGTCACACCGACTCTACCAATTGTTACACCAGTTGTATTGGTATCAGTACCAAGCTTCATCGTACCTGTGGTAGGACGTGAAATCCCATCTGCCAACACGCTGCCACCCGCATCGATCGTAGGTACGATAGGATTGGTAGCGCTCAATGGAGTTGTGTTTAGGGTAACTGTGCCATTGAACGCGGTTGTAGCTGGATTGACGATTAGGTTGCCAACTGCAAGAGGGAAGTCACGGGTATAGACTACGCCGTTGTGCCGCCACGCAATGACAAAACGGCTGCCCGGGATAGCGCCAGTTCCGAGACTAGTTAGCTTCGTCTTCTTCGGCACCAACGCGCTAGCACCAGTGAGATTCTGAGTCCTGTCTACGTCTACGTAGATGCAGTAGTCATCGGCAAGGTCAGTCAGCCCAGGGCTGTCAGTAGTCTGGTCTGCGATGTCGTTGTAAATACCAGTCGAGTTGTCGAAGAGAAGGGTCAGGCCCTTCCAGTGCAGGTTGCTAGCAACCACTTCGAAGTAGTCCCCACTCGCAAAAGCGGCCCCACTACGAATCATGCGAACATTGCGGTCGGCTGCGGCACTGTACCAATACTCACCACCACCAAGCTCCCAGAGCCTAGTCATAATGGCGTCGCGCCAATCCTTGTCGCTCAAGATGGCCTTGTCCCCGCCGCTGAAGATGTCCCCAGATGTATTTTCATAGCGGGTTCCAGGCCAAGAATAAAATGAACCGGTGTTCGGGGTAGAGCCACCTGAACCAAGCCGGAAATAGAGCTTACGTGCATCCTCAAGTGATGTGACATTGTTTGAGGCGTCTGTCGTTACCTTCGCGATTGGAAGCACTGTCGTAGTGCTATCAAAAGGTAGCGTGCTGATGATGATGCGATAGTCAAGTACGCGAGCTAGAGGTACGACAGAATTGGTCTTCCCAAGTGTATTGGCGTCGAGGAAGAACACGGTATCGGCTGTCGTGGGATCGGCTGTACGAGTGAGGTTGAGCCCTACATAGTTGACGGTGTTGGCAATGAAGCCTCCAGTCAACTTGGCGTTTGAGGTATCTAGTGTCTCTGGCGATGCATTGTCATCTGTCTCGAATACAGAACCAGATTCACTGGCTCCATAGTGGATGATGGCGCTGTTGGCCACCGCAAGCTGAAGGGATGTAGCCGGGCTTCCAACGGCATTTGTGGTGACCAGCTTGAACCCACGCACCACCAAGGGCTTCCTACCAGCAAAGACGCTTCCGATTACCGAATCGAAGTCTGCAGACACAGCTGACTCAAGGCTACGGAGATGGGGGACATCGATACGTTGCTGGCCAAGCCAGTTCTGTCTACGCTTGATAGCCATAGTGCTCCTACGATAATAGATTGTGGCTAAAGTGGACGTACTTCATTGTTATAGTCAAATGCGACAAAGGAAGCGCTTCCAAGCATTCGAGAGCCCACGCCCACTTGCCATTGTTGTTTGTTGATCTGACATCCATAAGCCTCGAAAATCACTGTATTGGTTACGCGATCCAGAAGCGTCATAGTGAAGTAGTTGGCCTTGGGGACATTGGCATAGATGGGCTTGATGCCGTTGCCTTCCAATCCACCGTCACGAACACGAACCATGCTAAGCTGACCTTGGATGGCCTGGATTCCTGGTGAAATCTCAAACGGAGTAGCCTTGTCAATCCCCCTGCGCTGGATCTTCTGGTTCGTCTCATTGTAAGAGAAGCCAGTTACCTCCGCAAAGAAATTGCCGTTGATGTAGCACTTTACGTGTGCGCCTACGACTACCTGATTCATGCTCTCGCCTTCCTGTAGGCTTCGTCTACGTCTTCAGACCAGATACCTACCTTCTCGCTCACCTTGTCTCCTGTGGTTGCGTAGCCGCCGTTCCCAAGGCCAATGTCGCTCGGGTACACCAAGTCTGCCACGAGTGGAATGCCAGTGGCGGCCACACGCTTCAACGCGGTCACTGCTGCGGCTGTTGCTGCGTTTGAGTCAGTTAAGAATGAGATACCCACGGATGCGGGGTCAGCTACATCGAGACTGGTTCTGGAAGTGAGGTAGATAACGCTTGCCCCAGCTGCCACTGTGACGGGGAAGCGATAGGTGGGGTCCAATACCAGTTGGGTAGAAGAGAGCTTATCCGTGTACTTCACTGGATAGATGGCGTTGTCGTTTCCATAGCCGATAGCAATATAGCCACTATTTGGAAAGGCTGTTGCATCTGCTACGGTGAGTACAAGGTAGCTTCTCTGCGTCACCAACTGCATTGTAGTCGTAGTGGCGTAGGCAGTGATTGATGGGCCATTGGGATCGAGTGAGAAGGGGCCCAAGAATGGAGATGTGGCAGCCGCTGTAGGCACAATGAGCGCGCTGGTCCCTTTGTAGTAAAGGGGTTCATCAGTGAAGGTGAATGTGGTGGCAGTCGGAGTGGTGAGAACAACCCCGTTGCGTGGCGGACGACCAATCTTGTCCGAACCAGGGATGAAAGCTGTCGAATAAGTAGGAGTTCCACTTGCGTTTGCACCAAGGCTCAATACAATCTCATTCGACAACTGTACCGAAGCAGAGTTGGCCTGACTGTACGGAGAAGGCTCGGGTACGAGTTCCCATTCGCCTGTCTCGACGTTGTAGTATTCGGCTTGAGTTACTGGGTTGCCAGATGCGTCTACTCCACCCCACACCAGTACCTTGTTGATACTGGCGATGAACTCTGCGTGACAGTAACGGCGGGCATACTTCATTGGCGGAATACTATATGAGTGAGTGTTGTTAGCTGTACCAAGCCAGTATAGCTCGGCATCATTAAGCACGCGATTGACACTTTCAAGGCGCTTGTTGCGTCCATACCCACCGACCACTAGCAACGTTCCGTTCTGCATGTCAGCTACGGCAAAGTTGCATCGTGCTACGTTAAGGGATGCAGTGCTCACCCAATAGCTACCGGCTATAGGAGTCATTTCATTACAGGTGTCAACAACCTCTGTGTTGGTGTCATCGAGTAGGATTGGCCCTGCACCTGCGCCACTTCCTAGGACAACGCCAGACGCGAGTTGCCGCCCACCCATGTTTAGGATGGCTGGTGAACCCCAGGCATCTACCCTGAGGGCTACTTGATCGTAGCAAGCATCTGGGAGCGTACCCACCGCTACCACAGATCCAGTTGAGAAATCGTACTTCTCAACCGTGTTGGTTGGTGTTGCTCTATCTATGATACCACCGATCCAGTAGTTCTCGCCGTCAACGACAACACCTTGTCCAAGTGCCCTTGGATTTAATGGTCCGGCACCAGGAATAGGAGTCCAACCGCTTGCTACATCGACGTATGTGTAGGCGTCTTGGAGTACACCCGCCGCTGCGGAGTAACCTCCCCAGAAAATGGGATACTCGTCAATCACCATTCCGCCCATGGCGTAGCGGCGTGCTACGGCAATGGCTCCTGCGGAAGTAACGGTGTAGTCGTATTGAGTACGTCCGTCTGCGTCTCCACCACTCAACACAGCCGACCCGGTGAACGTGATGTAGGAAGACGTCGCGCTTTCTGTTGCACCGTCGTAGCCACCAACTAGCCATGCACCAGACCCATCGGTCTTTTTGATGACTAGCATGTCGTACAAGGTAGACGGCTGTGCTTGTGACCAGATGCTCATTTGTGATGCATCGAGCGTGTAAGGGGAGGTTGCAACTTGACCGGCGACGTGTGCGGGGAGTGAATAGTCGTTGGCTGGATTGTCAATGACAAAGGTATCGCCTACAGAGAGACCGTGAGAAGACGAGGTAGTAATCGTCGTAACCCCAGCTGTGGTACGCACGATGGAAGAAGCGTCTACAACGCTCCCGGGCGAGAGAAAGGAGGCTTGACCATTGCTTCGTTCGGTGATTGTAGAGGTGACAGGTAGATACGCTTCAGTCCCCTGATGTACGGAGATGAATGCTGACTTTGAGGCAGACTGAAGTGAAGCTGGCAATAAACGCCAGACAACGACGTCAGAAAGAGTGGTTGTAGTGACGCCTTGAGCTATTGCGTTGGAGTTGCTTACCTCTACGTATTGGACTAGGGCAGAAGGTGTATCCACGAATACATTGGTTACTGGAAACGTACCACGATTGGCGTCATCGAATACGCCCCCAGACACATTCAAAATGTCTCCGACCCTAACGCCTGCAAGAGTATTTGTACCCCCACTAGCGTCTGTGCTGATCTCGTATCTAGCCACTCCTGGTTCGGGAATTGTCACACTCCATACGTTGCCAACAGTATTGGACCATGGACTGGTACCGAACTGGAATGCATTCAAAGCGCTTCCGCCTGTCACTTGGATAAACGACCCAAGTCCCAACTCCTCGGAGAAGAGGACGAGCTTGCTGGTATTGGTAGTGGGATCGAGGTAGGCTGTAGCGTAGGCGCCCACACCCTGCCTATCCATTGCAGCTGTAATGACCGCCGCTACCTCGTTGACGGTGGCAGCTGCGATGTTAGCGAACTGGACTGCATGGAAGGTAACTCTAGCTGCGTGCTTGCGATTCACGAGGATGCTCAAGGTGTCACCGTCTACAAGAGCAAATGGTGACGAAGCATTGGTAACGACATGGGCTTGAGTGGCCATGTCTCCGTAGAATACGCCAAGTACCTGCATCAAAGCGTATGGTGTGAGCTTATGAAACGCTTCGGTGAGAGCGAGAGCACGGAAGCTTTCGTCGCTCATTCCAATTTTATGGGACTTCTGCACACGGTAGTTGTTGGCCAGACGTGTCAGAAAAGGCCCTGTAGCAGTCTTAAGGAACAGCTGGTTGGTTGCTAGACGTGCATTGTCACGTTTGATGGTATCTCCGGTTGCCAAGGCGGCCACAACTGCATTCCACCCCGAGCCCGCGAACATAGGGGGCAGAAGGTCCTTGATGGAGTCTTCGGTATCGGGAGTGGTGGCTACACTAGGAGCGATAACGTTAGCCCCTGCGGTCACTCCACTGTACATGAAAGAAAGGGATGTAGGAGACGTGAGAGGCGTACCAGAAAGTGTCTCGATGGCCGTTGACGCAGAGACAGTCCAGTTACCAGTAGTGAGAGCACCAGACAAAAGCAAGTCAACCTGAAGCGTGTTTCCAGGCACGACGATAGCGTTTGTAACGGTGAGTGGTACTGTACCGGTGAGAGTCCAGTTTGCTACGTTGAGCGCATCGTTCGTACCTGCGGGATCGCTTTGTTGCGGCGAATACGTGAACGTGACACGTAGGGACGCAGAGGTCAGTACAACAACCGATGACAACGCGAAGCTGCCTGAGCTAAATGTTGCTGTTGTTGTCATTAGGCCGCATTCCCAACCAAATCACGGACACCAGCTGCGCTTACCACATAGGTAGTAGCTGGATCCATCTCTTCTGTTACCAGTATGTATACTTGATCCGTCTCCTTAAAGATTGAGAGGATGGTAAGAGCAGGCGAGATAGAGTAGTTGGTTGGATCCGTGGCGTCTGTGGTGTTGACTGATTCAGAAAAGGCAACTCGAATGTGGGTGCTGTTTAGCCATGTTCCATTGACAAACGTAGGCGCCACACCAGAACCAATAAAGGTGAATGAGTAGCTGCCTGCGTAGGCACCGCTTCCATCCGCACTCACAATACCAGCTGGCAATGATAGTGAGTAGACACCATCTGTCTCTTGCTCTGTTGTCCCAAGTACAATGCTACTCGAATTGACAGTAAGGGAAGCGATAGATACTGCCGCAGCACCAGTCGTACTGATGGAGTATTTTGTTTGGTCAAGTGCGTCTCCGCTCACCGTAATAGGTGCGGTGAAGTTCAACGTTAGCAATCCAGCGCTTGCGGACAATGTAGCAGTTAGAGGTGCGGGTCCAGATGTAGGAGCATCGAAGAGCGCATTGATTCCCTGCATTGGCGTACTCGCGGGACGTGCGTAGATTGGAGTACCGACAAGAAAGCTCTCGGGGAACAAAATGTGGATCCCAGTGTAAGTAGCCATCGTATGCCTATGTAGTCCTCAAGGCAATCCCACCACCAGCACTACACAGCAAGAACTTCCATGTTTGTCTAGTAAGAGGATTGGCTGGGTCTGTAGCGTTAATGTCCGATTGATCTGCCCATGGCCTGTGGATATTTCGCAACCAGCTTGGAAGCTGGCCATAGATACCGACTTGGCCACTGCTGTATTGATTATACATGATACTGGGAAGGAGAGATGCAACCGGCGCTGCTCCAACAAGAGAATCGTACCAGGATGATGCGTAGTAGGGATAGCAATCCACATAAACGTATGGATTGTTTGTGTTGCCGTTGATAGAGGTCGGCATATTGAATTGCGCGCCGCCCGTATCCCCCCATTTAACCCCTGGTTGCATTAAACCCATGGGTAGAGCGTTCAGTCCGACTAGGGAGCCAATAGAGAATGCAGAGCCCACCGCCGCCGATACCGTGATTGTGTTAGCTACGGTATCTACCGCAGTAACCTCGACTAGAGCAACAGGTAGATTTGCTCCAGACTTATCAGCGGCATTGATAGATGTCACGTTGACCCAATCGTTTACTGCAAAGATCGAAGCGTCTACCACAGAGAGAACCGTGTCTGTAGAGAGCGCCGCCGTCGATAGAGTAGTGAACCCATTGGCTCCCAAGTATGAGTCATAGTAGCCGCTGAAACTGGTCTTCCAATAGCCACTATCCAAGGGGCCTACTACAAAGGCGCATGGGTTTGCGTCGTCTCCGGCGAAAACTCCATTGTAGGGCGCTGCTGGAACGGGCCAGTAAGTGCTTGAAACAGCATTGAGGAGGGTTACGTTATCGGTGTCTATAGCTGGAGCAACCTGGATTCGATTTGAACCGAAATTGTATGGAAGGCACTTTACGTAGAGTGGTCGTCCATCGGCAGTCGTATTGTGAACCACCCAGTTGTCTCCATCTGTGTATGAGTCTTGGGTGTACCCGAGGGTACTAATAAGCCAGTCGTGTAGACCCTGCATGAAGTCGGTCTTGTTGGTAAAGCCCGTCTGAATGTCTACGTGGTATGCCATAACTAGTCTCCTACGAACTTGATTGTGATGTCGGTTGTGGGGTTCAGTGTTACCGGCTTCTCGTATGCTTGTACTGAGATTAGGTCATTCCCACTGTTGTACGAAGGAGAAAGTACAACCACAGACTCCACCCCATTAACCGTGGTGGCAGCCGCAACCAAGTCACTGATAGTGATTGACTTGCCCACACCGCTTCGGTTGATCTCAGAAGCGACTGCCCCACGAACAGAGTTTTCGATATTGGTACGGTCAACGCTAGTCCAGGTACGAACTAACAAGCTGATTTTGATATTGTGGATGAGTGGCCCGTCAATAAGCACGTCGGCACCAGAGGCAAGCAGACCGGGGTAGGCTGGATTGTCCAGGTCGCCGTAGATTGTCTTGGTGGCCTCCTCGAGCAAGCCAGTCCCAGCCTTGTATCCATCGGTACCAAGGTGTAAGCTTGTATTAAACGAGAGCTTATCCAAAGAGGTTACGGTAGCGTCATTATTCTCACTGATGCGAGTGAGACCATTATCGGTATCGAACTTGAGGAAGGTATGTAATCCATCCGTAGAAGGGAAGATACTATGGATGTGCTTCACCAACTTGTTTGGTGTGCCTTCAGTTACATAGATGGAGTCTACATGTGTTCCCAACGCACCTGGGCTTCCACTCACAGAGGCCATTGGTCTATTGGATACGTCTACGCTAAAGTTGTAGGTGCTGTCGATAGAAAGCACGGTCCAAGTACCCTTGTTGCCGCTACCCCAGAAGTCATCTTCGATGTGGATTTGATCCCCAGGCATCAGGCTAGCCTGATTGTAGAAGGTGGCATTGACATATACCTCGTCCTCTTCCACACCATTGGGATTCTCAATCCAGAACCCATGCATACCCGGGATCTTGGATACAGAACGCACGACGGGAAATGTACCTTGGTTGCTTGACGATAGCGCAGTACCAGAGGTAGGTGTGGAGATGGTTACGTAGTCGCCTTCTGAGCCCACGGTAGTCCCAGCTGCATCATAGATAAAATAAGCCATGTACTTACCGTGCTTCTCCACTCGGATGCGAGTGCTGATCATAGAGGCGGTGGTGGTACGGAAGGCGTTGGTGAGAGTAACCTTGCCATCTGGAGTGATCCTGGAAAGAGTAGTTGCTGTTGTGAAAGTAGCCTTTTGTGCGGCAGTATTATTGGCAACCTCTACCATATCGCCGGCATGGAATGGCAAAGCCTGCTCATTGGGAATGAGGATACTCGCATACCCGAGATCCCCATTGCTATAGCCGAAGGTTGGCGTACCATACAAATTGGCTACGGCTATGTTCGCGGTTCCACCATCGGTCTGGATAGAACCCTCAGAGCCAAGGGTGAGAGATGAAAGCTGAACGCTCCCATTTGCGTAAGAGACTTCTCCAACGGAAGGCAAGCCAGAAACACTAGGAAGTCCCATGTACGCTACTATAGATGCCGGCAGAATGGGAACCAAGTAGATGTTCTCGTTAAACCAGTCCACAGAGCTACCTGCCAGTGAAGCGTCTACGCTACGCTTGAATGACAGGCTGTAGTTCGTACCAGGGGCAGTTGTGGTCTGCACCCAGTTGATCCCATCGGCAAACGAGTAGTAGGAGCGATAGGCAGTGAAAGCGTCATTGGTAGAATGCAACACAGAGCCAGTAGGAGTGGTCCCGACGAACGTTCCGGTCATGGGGGCATACGAGATAGCGGCAACAGAACTAATGATTGTGCTGATGCCACAGCCGGCCGTATCGAGAGGGAAGAAGGTGAGTAGCGGAGAAGTGCTTCCACCACCTACGCCATCGTTACCCCAAGTCACTACGCCATTTCCAGTCACCTGCGTTCTGGTATAGCCTTGAGCATACTGGCTTCCTACGTTGACAAGCTGTACGACCGTCCCACGCACATTGACATCCACATGCGAGTTGTCATCAAAGTAGACGAGATCGTTGGCTGCCAATGTAGGCAGAAGGGTTTCACTATATCCTGGCGTGATAGTGCCAATAGCTGTACCCGTTGTAGTAGCTGTTCCACCGTCATTATATACAACTGTTGCTCCTGTGGTTCCGGCTTGGGTCGTGTAAAGACCAGAGGGGAAGTTCGCGTCAGACGAATTGAGGTAGAATGCGACTCCAGTTCCCAATCCAGCATCGGTGACTGTGGCAAACGCAGTAGACGGTAGGGTGAGTGTCAGTGTGACAGTTGAGCCCGTGCGACTTGCAGAGGCAGCAGAAAAACCAGAGACTAGCGTGAGCTTAGTGTAATCGGCCGACGTACCATGAAAGGACAGACCAAACTTTGTGGTAGCGTTGATGGTCGCCGAGGTCTTCTCTGCACCGGAGGGGAGAATGACTGCGATGTCAGTGTGCTCAGCTGCGGTAGCGCTTGTACCATCGATAGAGATAGTCAAAGCCTTGTTTGGCGCAGTAGGGTAGTCGAAGTACATCCGAGCCGTGTCGCCATCTGCACCAAGCCTACTGTAACGCCACAGGGTAGCTAATGTGGGATCGGTAGAATGGCTTACGGTACGAGAGTGCATGAAGACGGCCCAGTCATTGAAGTCAAAGGAATCGCCGAATGTGTTGGCCAACGTGAGTCCTGTAGCTGCATCCACATACGAGTTGGTGTTACCATAGGTCGCACTGGTAGGACTCACCTTCACACCCATTGGGACGGAGAACGAATGGCTTCCATCAACCATCAAGTTGAGTGTGTCATCAGGAGAAATGGCGTATGGATGGACTAGCTCAATGCGATCATGCGGAAGCGTTGTACCAAAAGGGGTACGAAGCGTTAAAAACGAGCAACCGTAGTTGACGGCTTCAGGCGTGATAGATGCGATAGCGCTTTCGTATCCCACAAGCGAGCCATAGCGCTCTATGTCTCCAGTCTGAGTAGGATAGTACGGAGTATTCTTCAGACCCTTTAGCACCATGTCTTCACGAATGGCATAGAGGTTCTGTACCGCTGCGTCAGAACTGAAATTGTAGACAGACACACCAGCAGAGTTCACTCCCAATACGTTATTGAAGAAAAAATGTGGGGTTCTGGTATCGTCTCCACGCACGTAAGCGTATGTACCATTGTCAGATACCTGTGCTGTAGCTGGCGAGAGTGCGATTGGTGTGGTGTCAGTGGCAGCGACCAAAGCCACGTCTCCATGGCTTCCAAATGTGTTGGTGCGAACCCTCAACGAAGCAGTGTTGTGCACATAAGCAAACGCGCCGTTTATGCTTCTGTTGATGTACTCCGCAATGGTAGGAGCGAGGTAGCCGAGCCCTCCACCAAGTGTAGTCATTTGAAGCGCCTTGTCGGTACGTGCGAACGCAATGCCTCCATTGATAAACGCACCCACCATTCTTCCGATGTCGTGTTGGAACTGGTTTTGGCTGGTATCCAGAATTTCTGATGTAGCTACCCCAAGAGTCTGATTGGCGAAGTCTGCGCGTCCACCTACCATCATCAATAGCGCGGTATCAATGTAGGCAGAACGAGCACCGATAATATAGTTAGGCGTGAGGTTGTTGGCGTAGCTGCCCACTGCCCATGGGCCAGTCCCACTCCCATCTGTCTGGATCTCTACGAGAGCAGTAGACGCTCCACCGCCCATGGCGTAGAGTGAACTGGTAGTGGCATCTACAAGCAAATCGAAATCATAGCGTGAGTGATTGAGGCTGTTCGCAGAGGTTGTCCATGTTCCTCCAGTTATACTGTATGTTTCTACGCTCGTAAGGGTTGTGATAGTACCAATCCATCCGATTCCGCCAGCTGCTACCACATCTCCAGATGCCAGGACTGCCATACCAAACAGACTGCGAGGGGTATTGAGTGCGCCCGTGCTTGAAAAGGTACCTGCGGTGTGAGAGTAGATTTCACATGTCGAGATAGGGTCAGAAGGGCTGATCTCTCCACCTGCAATGAGTGCGTCTCCATTGGGCAAAAGCACCTGACTGTGATTGGCTCGTGCATTTACCATTGGGATGGCTGCGCTCCATGTATTTGTAGTAGGATCGTATACGTAACCGACAGAAGAATAGTTGTTGGCAGTCGTAGCAGTATCGTTTGCCACACCACCGGTCACGAGTACGGTCCCGTCTCCCAGGAGCGTGGCCCTGTGTTGTGCCAATGCGATTGGTAAAGGGGCGGCAAGGCTCCATGTTTTTGTAGTAGGGTCATATAGTTCACAGGTGTCTGTAGCTTGAACTGCACCTGAGTCCGCATTGGTAAAGCCACCGGTCACGAGTACCTTGCCAGTATTTAGCAGTGTGGCTGTATGGTCGTAGCGTGCATTAGCAAGCGAACCCACCGCAGTCCAGGTGAGTGTGGTATGGTCATACTCTTCTGTGATTGTGGTACCTGTGATGCCACCAACAGCGAGACCTTTGTCAGTTGCGATCTTGGTGAAAGTATGCCCGGCCCGTAACGCATTTAGACCACGGATTTCGATGTCAATATAGGTTCCAAGCGCATCTACATATGCCACCCGATGGCTACCACGAAGTACGTCTGGAGCGGTGAAGTCCCATACGATCATCCAATCACCAGCTCGTACATTCAGAAATGGTGCGCCGCTGGAAGCAGTGAGACGATAACGATAACCCCATCTCTCGTAGCTATGGACACCACCCGTGAATGATGTAGACGCTGTGATGCCCGTGTTCACTACTGCGCCGCCGCCATCTACCACAAACCACATGCTCAAGTCAGATGTCAGAGGCGCACCAGTTATAGTACCGGATTCAATGAACTGTCTGATGTTTGCTGTGCCTACAGATAGACTGTCCCCTGCATTGAGAGGTGTCTTCAGCTTGATGTCGCCACTGAAGCGATCCAACGTGTAATCTGAATTTTTGCCAATGGACACAGCCACATTGAATACGCCGTTGTTGATGAGCGTACCACCTGAAACAATTAGCTTTGACCTAAAAGAGTTAGCTAGGTTGCTTTTCATCAATAAAGTGTTACCGTTGACAGTGACCGTCACGCCAGGAATGACATAGTTCAAAACAGATGCCCATGCATCGAGTGAGTTTGGACCAACAGACGTGAACTTGGTGCCTGCATCAACGAAGTCTTGGTCGGTAATGGTATAGGTGGTACTTGCAGTACCATCTACTGATAGCGTAAGTGTCTGGTTGCCTATAAGCGCCTTCCACTCACTGAAGCTGTTTCCCATTAGGGTTGCGGTCTTCCCGTCCCTGGACAAAAGTACGTCATTGCGATAGAGCCACAGAGTATCTGTCAGTGTGGTGGTGAACCCAAGAGCATCGTTGGCGTCTGTATAGGCTGTCTCCGCTGTCGTCACCTTTAGATACTCATTGGTATGTGCCTTGGAAAATAAAGCTACCTGCGTGCCACTGTTGACAGTCCTGGCGCCAAAAGCGAGGGTGTTGTCGCGGTTGATTGAGGCAGCTATCTCATAGGCAGTCGCAGCGCCAATGTCTCGGAAGTCGGCTGCCTCAAAGTAATGGACCGCAATGGCGTCTCCCACTATCACACGGAGTTGTGCGCCTGCGGTCAGGGTAAATGGTGCGCTTGATATAGATTGTACAAACGCCTTGGCTACTGGCACATTGGAGAGCTTGAAATATTGCTCACCACCTACCGCTGCCTCCACAAGAGGCTCACTGGGAATGGCATCGTAAGAGGGTTCGTATCCATTTCCATCATCAATGTACAGAACAGTCGGCTCACCCACACGCTTCACTAACTTTGATGATGTGATGCGCTTGTTGTCTGTACTAGAGGTAAGCCCCAGTACACCATACTCAATAGCCGAGTCTACACCACCAATGACTCTGGAGGCTTCGATTGTGCGCAAACGATCGCGGTACTCTTCTATTGTCTCCGCGTCTCTACCATTGCTGAACCTCAATGGATTGGTTACGATAGCGCCTGTAAATGGATCTGCTACAAAACTGTTGATTGCACCAGGAGGAACGTTACCATTAGATCCCTTTGTTTTTGCTACAACCAATACATTTGATACAGTCATCTCACCATCAGGAATGATTGCATCATACTTGGTCTCGTAGATGATTGCGTTAGCTGCATTGCCATTGGCTGTTTGAGCCTGTGTACCAGCTGCTATCAATCTGTCTCCACCCTGTCCAACGACCACCGTCTCATCTGCGTTGTGAGCACGGGCAGTGGCAGTCGAAAGAGTGATAATCCAATAATCGCCAGAGTTGGTCACGGATGTATAAGCAAGCGGGCCCTCATAGTTCTCTGTACCAAAGCCAATGTATACGGTTCCAGTGGCGGGAAAGGTCGAGGCGTCCTTGACGTAGATATCCGTTGTCCCTACGACTGGAAGAGGCTGGCCCGCGTACACAGTCGAGTAGAGCTTGGTGTAGGTGCTATCGGTGATAGTGACATACCCATATGCCGCAGTCTGCTTCGTTGGAGGGTAAGCCTGAGCGATGTCCCTATTGTACAAGGCGGTGCCAGTAGCACGGTCAAGAGACTGGGCATTGAGTAGCTGGAAGATGTCCTGGGTGTCGTGTGTGTCCGACTGCGCCGCCGCCTCGATGAGAGCCAGGATAGGGCTGCCCACCTGGAGGCTGGGAATCCCATACCTCGACAGGAAAGAATCAATCATGTCCTGACGGATCTGTGCGTAGGAGCGTGGCGTGGGGTAGTCTGCCATGCCTCATAGATTGTGGCTATGAAATTTTTCTCGCTGTATATAATGTATGCGAGTGCAACCACCTCTACTAGCCAGTTGGTGGATCCCTATCCCAGCTTCGTCATCGTGGCGATTCCTTCTGTCTGGGCGTGGGCTTGTCCTGAGGAACAAAAATGATTGTCATACACCACATCAACGGAACCGAAATCTATACCAGCCAAGCAACTACTAACGCCAAGAAGGCTCTTGAGGAGGGAGTCAAGAAGGGGTTTTCTTTCAAGAGTGCCGATCTGGTTGGTGCCTATCTGAAGTATGCCAATCTGGCTGGTGCCGATCTGGAGGGTGCCGATCTGGAAGGGCAGTGGCTGTAAAAAATACCTTGACACCTATCTCAAAATGAAGTACATTGTATCCATGATGACGAACA